>Ga0007806_1000093_pt1 | contig 27537 bp, 33 predicted proteins | sample CryBogCBE18Aug09_FD_71192 | JGI IMG/M metagenome (GOLD analysis project Ga0007806, IMG submission 71192) | Freshwater microbial communities from Crystal Bog, Wisconsin, USA - CBE18Aug09 | ecosystem: Environmental > Aquatic > Freshwater > Lake | place: Crystal Bog, Wisconsin, USA | collected...
GAGGTTAATAAAGCGGATAATATTTTCAGCATTTTTATACGCACTTTGGTCATGCCCTCCAAAGCGGGTTTAGATAATTAGCGCTCCTACGGCCACATAGGGCCAACCATCTATGAACATTGTATCATTTAAATGATGAATGTTACGACTTTGCAGAGCCTATTCCTACAACTCCTTTAGCGTTTTCAACGTATCCTCCACCTTTGGCGAATGGCTGGGCGGCTGCTTGTTCGGCTCTGCCTACCTGGACTTGCTCGGCAATCTGGTTAGTACCGCCGTATCCTGCCACTTGGGAACCAATAAGTTGGTCAGTGGTAACGGTAGGACGGCTTGAACCTGGGTTAGCAACAGTCAATTGAACGTCACGAGAAGCGTTAAGAAGAGATTGTTGCATGGTACCCATGCTTGTAGTACCGTAGGCTGACCCTACGCCAAGGTTAACCTTATCGGCCAATTCACGGGCACCTGACTCACTTAGACCCTTTAGGCCGACATTCTGTGCGTAGCCAGCAAGTGTGGCTGCAGCAGTAGTCTGCTCAATCTTGTTGATGCTGTTCTTAGGGTCAAGGTAGTAGTGGGCAAGGTCGTTCGTATTAACACCAAACTTAGCCAATTGAGCACGGGTTGCTGGGTCAGCATTTAAAGCGGCTGTGTAACCCTTAACGACACGGTCGTTAAATTCAGAAGCAGAAACGTTATTCTGAACCAATGCAGCAATTTGTGCGTTGGAAAGTGTTGGTAGTCCGTATTGTGTGGCGGTGCCACGGTAAGTAGAGATGAGGTTCTGATAAGCACTTTCAGTTAAGTGTTCACTTGCGTTTGCTTGTGCGTTGCGCTCAGCCAGGCCAGGAAAAGCGGCTTTGTAAGCGTCGGTGCCACGTACGTAGTCAAGAAGCATTGCTTGATTTACTTGTTGCGTGGCAGAACCGTACACCATGTTTTTAACATGGGTCATAATATTTTGGTCTGTTTGCCACGTAGCCAATTCGGATTTGTAATTAGCCATAGCAACAGGGTCGTTAGTATTGGTTGGAGGCGTAGGCCTTACTGGAACCATACCCCATGAATCCAGCGTATTAAGTACGCCGTCATAAGCAGATATTTGGGCTGAAGCCTTAGCGTTAATTGCTGCTGCTGCTTCTGCACTTACACCACCAGAACCACCAGAAGTTCCTGTAGGAACATTGGGTACACTGCTTGCTAGTTTTGCTACACCACTGTTACCAGGGTTGGTTACAAATGCCCAGTTACCTGCAGCGTCTTCAATTGAAATAGCAACTTTACCAAGACCAGTCTTGGTGCTTTCAGAGTTCATGTCCTGAATGCCAAAATAACTCTGAATAGGGTTAAACAGTACATTTTCTTTAATGTTGAATTTTTGTGAAGTCAGACCGGCAGCAGTACGAATAGCCGTGGTCAATGCTTTGGCACTTACGTTTCCGTACGAGTCATAAACCCCAGCCTTTAACTGAAGGTTAAATTGAGTAGAAAATTCGGTTGCATATTTTGCAGGGATACCCCACAAAGCAACGTCAGCAGAACTTGTTGGGCTTATTGTTTTGCCGGGGGCGCTGTTGTTTATACCATTGTTAATAGCGCCAAGAAGTTCATTTTGAAAAGTAGCCAAATCATTGGTCGGTGCAGGTGTTGAACCGCCTTTAGGGGTAACAGTTTTAGTTGTTATTACCCATCGCCCTTGAGCGTTTTGACTTTGAGTTTGGTTTTTACCAAGGCCAGTTTGCTTCTTACTGTATGTACCGTCATTTACTGACATTAACGTGCTCCTTGTGGTGTTGCAGGTGGGTTGCTAAATCCTGAGTTGATGTGTTCAATAACTTTCTGTGCCGCTTCGTGAGCAGCAGGTGTGTACTCCCAACCAAAAGCACGTTCATTCATTAGGTGCTGTCTCCATTGGTCGAGACCCATAGGCGCAGGTCGCCCTGTCTTCTCGTCAATCTGACCAGTCAAAGCCTTCATGGATTTGGGGTCACTAACAAAGTCAGGTTCAAATTGAGCACCTAGTACTTGTTTTGCCACCTGACGGTATGGTTCCATTAAATGCATAGTTTTCATGCCACCTTTGATTTGTGGTGCCAACGTTGGGTAAAGACCCTGAGCCAATTCTTTAATGTACTCTTCGAACGCTTTACCTTTTTCAGGCGTCATGTCCTGTGCCACCTGCTTTAAAGCGTCATCGTGCATAGGGACCATGTACTCACGTGCCATGGTCTGCATTGACTTTAGGTTGTGTAGTGGTTCTGCTTTTTCTTGTGGTTTAGCGGTTGCTTTTGTTTCTGCCATGTTATGCTCCTGGGACTAAGACGGTTGGTAATTTTTGTAATACAGAAGTTATAAAGTACGAAGCAGGTGCAAATTCTTTGTTTGCTGCAAGAGAATTACAGAGGTCGTACCATCTACCTATTGCTTGGCTGGCCTGTGATGTGTAACCCTGTTGGTACAGAGCGTTAATGTTAGTTGCTTCTGTTTTGTACGCATTAATAAGAGTTTCAAAAATAACGCGGTTTTTAGGTGGCAATTGAGCGTCAGTGATTGACTTGTCCTTAAGCAAGGATTCCATTTGAGTAAAAGTGTCAAAGGCTATACTGCCTTTGGTGCTTCCCTTAAACTCCGTGTACCAGTCAGGGTTTAATTTTCCGTAACCCTTTGCCATAGCAGCAAGTTCCTTAGAACCGTTGTAGTTCAAGTCGGTTCCATTAGGTGCCCTGTACCTAGGGTCCTGAAGCAGTTGAGGCTTAGCGTATTGGTAGTACCAGTCGTTACCTGCAGCAAAGTTAATTGCTTTCATGTAATCTGCTGGAGCCTGACGACTACGAAGACCAAGACGCATCTCCAATTGAGCAGCCTTTGAACTGAATGGAGAGTCACGTTGAATCAACATTGCCGTTGCATATCCATATTTAGCAACCAATTCAGGGTTTGCTTCTATGAAAGAGAAAGCACTCTGTGTTTCAGGGAAGTTACCCTGAGCAGATGTTGTGTGTGCTACAAGGTCGTATACGTGGTCAGGGTACAAAGTAGCAAACCTGTCCATTGCTTCGTACAACGTGTACTTAGGGGTACCGTCTGCATTTTTTTCTTTCATGATTGCATCTAGTTGCGGCTGGAATGAGAAAGCGGCGTTCAAAGATAGTGCGACTGGACTCACAAAGTTAAGGATGGTTTTGGTAGCAATCATCATTACTGCTTTAGTGTGTGCATCTTCCATGAATTTAGCCTGTGCAATAGGGTCGTGTAACCATTGGGCATAAGCAGTGTCGGTTGCTCCACGAGTTAGCATGGCTTGGTCACCCTTAGACAAAAGAGCCCATCTTGGGTCTTTGGAAACCTTTGCAACGTATTCTTTGCGTAGTTCACGCCACTGCTGCTCAGCCATGTTGTTAATGATTTCGTTTTCCACAGAAGCAACAGTTCCGTTGTTGTTGTGAAATACTTCGTTGGTCATAATCTGCATGAAGCCTTGAAGTGTTGTTGATGGCAAAACGTCGTTGAGCAATGTAGAATTTGCTCCTACCTGACCAATAAGACCAATAACAATTTTGTTAGCAAGTTCGCTATGAGGTGCAAAAGCCTGTTCGATACCCTTGGCAATAAACGAAACGTAAGGTCCTGCTGTTGGGCGAACAATGTTGCCTAGAATTCCAACTCCTGATTCGTCACCAGTAGGAAACATAGATTGAAAAGAACCTGGGCTACCAGTCATGTTAAAATCAAGACCTAATATGCCACCCATTAACTGAGAACCTGGAATTCCAATGCTAGGTGTCGTACCATTTTGGTTAACTTTGGCAATGTAGTTTGTTGCACCAAGGCAAATCTTTAGGTAACGCTCAAAAGCACCAAGGTCAGTTGAGCCGAGACGGAATGCACGTCGCCATGCTTGGTTTTGTGCAAAGTAAAACGGTGACAGAACACGCATGTTGTGTTCAAACCATGCCTTGTCCTTTGGGTTGTGAACAAAACGAATCATCCGCTGCATGGCTTGCTCAGAAGCCCATGACTCAACGTTGATGTCATTAAGCACACGAGCCTTAACAAGTTCACGTCCTAGTTCCATCTGATTGTGGTATTCAAGGGCAAACAATGGGTCTCGAACCATGTAGTTAACAATTGGTCCTAGAACTTTTTCGTGACCCAGTTCGGCAACACGGGAAATAAGATTTGGAAGCGAAGAAAGTTTACGCCAACTCATGTCAACGAAGTCTTTACCTGGGATACCCTTTGGTGCTGTTCCACCCATGCGCTTTACAAGGCTTGCCATTTCCTTTTCTGATGGAACATTGTTGTTAATAATCATGTTTAGGAGGTTGTCGTGCAAGCCCCACTTAGCACCGTCTTTTTTGGTAACGGTGTTAAGAACGTTTGCAGCAATGCGAGTAGCGTGGTCTTTTAATGCAGCATCTTCAAAAGCCTGTTGCATAGTCATGCCTGCAGTGCTTTCGCCCGTACGTGCAATAATGCCTTCTGCTGGTCCTGTTACTTCCCTTGTTGGCACCAAACCTGTTGGACCAATCCGTGTTGCCAACTGCCTCATCTCAGGTGACCATGCAGAGTAAGTAGTGTCGTTAAGAACAGTAGAGGTAGATTTCAGTTGTTGTAGTTCTTCGGGAGACATTTTAAGAACGTGCTCTCGGTGAATAACTTTAGAAACTTCCGTAAGAAGTTTTCTGTGCCACTCTTCAGTCCATCGTTCAAGACCAAAATTTTGATTGGACAAAGACTTAATGACTTGTGCAGCAGCCGCTGATGGAGTGTCTTCTGCTAAACGTGCTACTTGTTGTGTAAGAACTTTAGGGTAACCCAAATGCTGGGGGTCCATAGGGACGTGCTTCATTGTTGGCGTCGCCTTGGTCTTTACCATTTTCCCCGTTGGGGTAATACGGTAAGCATCCGACAAGTCGCCGTTCATAGTGGTGAAAGGGTCAAGGATTACGTCAGAAGAATGGTGTACTCCCATAGGGTTGGCATAGTGCTGACCACCATGGGCCATGATAAGAGTCGCAGTGTCTGAAACCAAACGACCTAACTTCTCTTCGTCCCAACCCTTAATCATGCTTTTTTCTATACCAGTAAGAACACCTGCGGTAACGTTACGAATAAGGATACGGTTGTGGCTCAACATCGTACGAGTGTCCTGTATAGCACTCTTGTATTCTTGAGCGAATACATTTTTACCAATGTCCTTAAAGATAGATTTAAGGTCGCCCTGCTCTTTGAGTTTCTCCATAAAGACCGTAGTCTCTTTTTCATGCTTGACAATAGACTGGGCCAGACGAGCGTCAAACATGTTGAAACCACCAAGGCGCAAAGCGTTAAGCGTTGCTTCAGAAACACCAACGTGCATAGCCCAACGTCCTGAAAGAAGTGCCAACGGAACGAACACTGCACTTAGTGTTTTGTTCATGCCGTCAATAAGGTATTGCCAGTTGCTTCGAAGACCGGTTACTGATTCACGTTGTTTAGCCAAACGGTCAGCAAATTCTTGAACTATCTTTTTATCTGTCTGGCGACCTTCAATGCCTGAGCGCAACTGTGCCCAGTTCTTAAGTTCTTCTTTCTTCATAACGTCACGGGTCATCATGATGTTCATTGACATCAGTTGGTCGTGAGCAGCAAGAAGTTGTCCTTCGAGGTGCTGAATTTCTCTGTCAGTTACACGGTTGTAATTTTCAATGATTGCTTTGGTGTGAGGGTTGTCTTCCAATACACCTTGAACTTCGTAAGACTCCCTGGCGTCCGCCAACTTCTTGTCGTAATTATTACGTAGTTGAGAAATGTACTGGTGCGCCCTGGCGTACTGTTCGTGTGCTGGTCCTTCTATTGAAGATGCTTCACGAAGAGCGTTCTCAACATCTTTGGTTCCTTGTCGGTAGCCCTCAAGGTGAATAAGTCTTTCTTCATTTTTACTTTGAAAAATTGCTTCACGGTACGGCTGAATAATGTTTCTAAACTTTGAAGAACCCTCGATGGTAAGTTTCATTTCTTGGGCTACTTCTTTAACTGCTTTTTCACTAAGGTTGGCGTCGTGGATGTTACCTATTTCACGAGTCATACGAATAATTTGTTCGTTGATGTGGTAAGCAAGACGGTCAAGGTCACGAGGCATTGGGATACGAAGGTCAGCAGTTTGTGACTTGGTTATTGCGTGTTTGCTTTTGTTACCATTAAAATCAACGCCTGTGTCAAAGTCACCGCTTGAACTTCCTCGAGCAGAATAAAGAGTTTCTGTTGAACTACCGTCGAGACCAGTTAACCAATAAACCTGCTCGTGACAATAATCTTCAATTGACTTAGCAATAAGGTCGTACTCGGTACGACGTAGTCCACCCACTGCGTTGCGCATCACCATGTGATAAACAACATTGCGGTAAGCGTTAGTGAATTCTTGAATGCCACCGTATTCCAAAGCCTGAGTCAAGTAATCACCCATAGAGTAAGCAAGTTCTCTAGGAATCCTTGCTGCTATGGCAAGGTCAATAATTGCTGGAATTGATTCGTTAGCATCTTCAAGAACAATGATTTTACCTTCAAATGCTTTAAGGGTCTTGGAGAAATAGAGAGGTTGCTTGACTATCTTAGAAGCAAGCCACAGTCTCCATGAAGTACGTGCACGCAGACCAGCATCAACTTGTGCAATGTAAGAAGGGTCCTTGACCATAAGGTCTGGACCGTGCTTGTAAGCGTTGGCGTATTCCTTCATTGCTGAATAGTCAGATGGCAGTAGTTCCTGCTTGCTCATTAACTTATTTACAGCAAGTTCCTTCATCCACGAGTACATGCCCATGGTAGGTGCTTCGGTAATAGCAAGACTTGCACCATCAGCAAGGTCGGAAAGTATGTTTAGTACTTCTCCTCTCGTAGTCGCTTCTGCAAGTTTGTTAATGGTGTGTTCAGAAAAAGTAGCAGTGTTATTGCCAGCACGGAACATTGTCCTAATAGCACTAGCGTTGTTGTCTGCCATAAAACGAAGTGCACGGTCGACAAAAGGTCGGTTTGCTAATGCACGTAAATCATCACCAGTTTGGACACCAACACCACGCAGGAAAACAGACATGTTACCTAATGTGTTCTTGCCAAGACCTTGTTCCAACATTTTGCCAAAACGTGTTCCGTTTTCAGAAGCATGTCGAATTGCGTCGTTTACTTGAACCATTCGGTTAGCAAGTCTCGGTGCAAGACCTAATGTACGTGCCTCAGAAATCTTTGTTCCCAATGCACCCACAGGGTCAGTACCAATAAACTTAGCGTAAATGTCAACTAATCCAGAAGTGAAACCAAAGAACGCCCCACCCTTTCCTGGACCTTCAAAGAATTGAAGTGTCTCTTGACCAAGGTCAGCCTTTTGACCATTAGCAAGAATTACAGTTCCATTTTCAGTTTTGTTCCAAAGGTCAGGGTTATCGTTTTTTGCCTGTGCTTGTACCAACTGGTAGAAGGTATTCATGCGAACAGAACCAGCAGTACGGTTTACTGCTTTTAATGCACGGTAGGCAGGACCAATTGGGTTTACCTTGCTAGTCAGGTTTTCAATAAACTTAAAAGCGTTGCCTGCTTTAGTAGAAGAAGATGCTGCTGCATTAGCAGCGGACTCTGCACGAGCAGCGGCAGTCCCTGCTTCTCCACCTGTTGCTGCGGCATCTGCCAAGTCTGCTGCCATACCTACTGAATCTGCTGCTGCACCTACTTCTGCAGCACCAGTAACACCTGCTGCTGCACCTGCAAGGTTCCCTGCAAGAATAGCGGCGATAGATGGAGCAACGTTTCCTGCGGCATAAACAAGACCGTGCTTCTTAATCATGCTTTCGTAGTAAGCCATAACGTGAGCCGCCATAAAATAAGCATTTTTTTGGCTCCAAGGGTTTACATTTTCAGCAAGATTAGCCACGGTGTGATAAAGGTCTTCGTATCCTTTAGCACCCATGATTCCAGTTGCTTCAATAGAAGACTTACCTATGCGTTCGGCCATGCCAAGAGTAGAACTAGCCAATGCTGGCAATGCACTTGATACTGATTTACCAAAGACTGATGCTTCGTGAGTTAGAAACCCACCAACACCGTATTGGTGAATACCGTTTTTAAAAAACTCGTGACCCGAGTCATACATGTGTTCACCAATTTTTACAACATCACTGCCGGCTGATTTCCAGTTGGTAGGGTTAGTCATTCCCTTCCACCAACCTTTAACACCGTTCCAAACTTGTCCAGTGAATCCTGTAGGGTTTTGGTTGTTGTAATAAGGAGAAGTTGCATTGTTGTACAACGCCATAAACTTCAAAGCCTTAGTTGCTTCAGGAAGTGTTACACCAGTCATTGGTCCTGTGTTGTTAAGAAGACCTGTTACTAAAGCAGGGTTCTTAAAAATACCAGGGTAGTTTCTGTAAGCAGTTGTAAGATAATCGTGTTGTTGTTGGTTAAGGCTTTTCCAAGCACCTGTGTCTACCTGTTTGTTGTATTCGTTCATCTGGTCCTGGTACTGCATAGTGGCACCAAGGTTTACACCCTTTGGACCTGCAACTGGGGCAGTAGGTTGTACCGGAATTGGATTTACTTTTCCGTCAGACATTAAAGACCAAACAAGCGAGCGGTAGCAGCAAGGTCAAAAGTCGCAGAGTTGGCGTTAGGGTCATTGACCAAGTGAAGCAAAGAATCTGAAATAATGTTTTTTGGCAAAGGAGCAATTGCTTCTGCTCCTGGTCCAGGACCTTGATTAATACCAGCAGTGATTGGTTCACTTGGCCTTTCGGTTGGGTGAAGAAATGAAAGCGAACCAGGTGTTACTGCTTGTTTTGGCTGTGCAGCATCAGGCAATGCTGATGATTGAGGAGAAGAAGCCATAGGTACTGCAGATTGTGCAGCCATCTGTTGTGTTGCCTTTCCGTATTCTTGATTAGGCACAGTAGTTTTAGGAAGGTTTAAATCTGTACGGTTGCCGTACGCTGTACCTGGAGTTCCTTGACGTGAGCCGCCTTTACCTGTTCTTGGCATTTATTATACTCCTTGTCCACCTAGACTTGCTAATAGTTGACGTACATCTGGTTGTCCTTGAGGTGCTTGCTGAGCACCAGGTTGAATTGGGTTTTCTGGTGATACACCCATACCTGGCTGCATTTCTGGAGCAGCACCTTGTGGTGCCTGTTCTGGCCCACCCATGCCTGGCATACCTTGCGGCATACCCTGGGGCATACCCTGGGGCATACCACCCTGTTGCTGTTGCATAGCGTTGGCTTTATCTGCTTGTTCCTTTTGCATTTCTTCATGAATTTTAGCAACTGCATCTTCAAGTGTAACGTGACGCTGTGCTTTCATTTTGGCAATGCGAGCAATAATGCTTGGGTCAAGTGAACCAGCAGAAGCCTGCTGCTCAAGACCTGTTAACAGTGCTTTACGTAGACCTTCCATCTCAACACGGTCTGCTTCCAATTGTGGGTCTTCAATTGCTGGGTCCATAATACGGGCTGTCTCATTAGACATGATTCCCATACCAACACGTTGACCAAGTGAAACCACAAGACCGTTAATGTCAGAACCAGGCATTGGATATTTAACGTATGAAAGATTTGTTTCGAATGTTTCGTTTGGTGTGTAGTCTTCGCTAACAACTTTGCCATCGCCACCCATAAAGAACATACTTGGCTTGTTGCCGTAGTACGACCTCATAATTTGAACTGCACGCATGTTTTCTAACTCCATTGAGTTAGCAAAGATTTCCTGGTATTCCTGGAGTGGCATGTCAACTGCACTAGACAGGACGGAAGCACCACGTCGAGCGGTACGGATGTTAGAACCTGACTCGCCTCCAAATTCGGCAGGAATACCAGCCGTAAGGCGTTGTGCTCGCTCAAGGCGGTCAAGCGCCATCGGTGCATCTTGGGTTTGCTGTGGATGGACAATTTGAATTTGTCCTTTGTCCAAGATACCTCGAATACCCATTTTACCGTCAGCCTCTTGCACAATACGTGGTGAGGTTGGTGCGTTGGCAGGTGATACAACCCATTCGTCAGGAAACACGTTGCGGAATACTGCAATAGTGTTGAGTGCGTCCAACTTGGCTTCACGTTGGTACATGCCAAGCATTTGGTCAAACTGACCTTGAAGGCGGTCAAGAGTAATACGTCCAGCAATAACTACTGGGCAAATCTCTGCACGGTTAGGAATACGCTCAAGAATAATGTGTGTTGCTACACCTTTTCCTGTTTCCTGTGTAAAACCTTGGTTTTTTTGCTTCTCGGCACCAACGGCTACAAGAACTGTTTCGCTGGCATCAAGGTATTCAAGAATTTCAAACATGTCAGTGTCATGCTTGTCACCCTTGTAAAGAATAGAAGTCTGTTGTGGGTAGTGTTCTTTCATCCAACCCAAAGGACGACGGTCAGCAAAAATACAGTCAACTGGTTCCATGTTGTCCGGGTCAATCATTGGAGCAGGATATGTAGCAAGAGGATTGCGTACACGCCAGTGTGGAATACGTCGTCTGTCTTGTGGGTCAAGTGATACAGGAGAAAGAGATACAGCAGACATACCGTAAGCAGTAAGGTGACGGCTGCGACGACGTAATTTAACAGCCATCTTGTTCATGTCCCACCAACCAATGTTGGCAAGACGACGGTCACGGGCTTTGTTTTCAGAAACCTGGATACCTGGGCGAAGTGAAGGATATTGAATGTCAGGAAGCATTGAAGCAACTCGCATAGCGAAAGAGTCAATACCTTGAGCAATGAGGTTTGGGATTGCAGGCTTTTCTGCTTCGTCTAGTTCCGGCAGTGGAACAATAACATCACCGTTGTAATGGTCACGTATTTCTTGCATGCGTCGAAACGTACCGCTACGTTGTGTGCGACGCTCCTGATACATTTGAACAATCTGCCCGGAGGCTTTGTCGTTGTCAGGAGAAAGGGGCATCTAAAACCTCAAATTAGTTAGTTGGGTATTTTTTACCCATTTTGGTCGCCATGCTTGCACGGACCTAGTCTGAGGCATGTAAAGATTAGGAAGGTTCCATTCAAAGAACCATTCCGCCATTACACAGTCATCCGTACGTCCGTGGGGGTATCTAGTAACTTCGTCAATTAATTTCATTGACCGAACCTTACCTTCGCCCTTACCCATCAATCTTACACGACCAAACTTCCAATGTTGAGAAATCGTCGTAACTCCGTAGTTGGCATCAGATTTATTGCTAGTAGTGTTGTGAGGAATAATCTCCACTCCACGTAATTGTCGCCAACGTTTAAAATGGTCATATTGCAACATAAATCGCTGGGCTGCGTTTTGTTCCACAATCCACACTTGAATAGGAAACCCAATAGAAATAGACAATCTCTGCCAATCTTCCATAACCCCAGTAAATTCGCCTTCGTTGTAGTTGTACTCTAAAAACTGCGGGGCTTCCATTTTACTACGTATGAGGTCAAGGAGGAACCTTTGTTCAGATTCTTTGTGGTATAGCCAACACTGGATTGACCAGTAATTTGTTGGACTAGGGTCTGCGGTTGCAACCACAATACAGTCTGATGCAGAAATACCTGGCGGTATTTCCCAACGGTCACGTTCATGGTCAATGCACCCGGGACTGTTCCCGTGCCCGTAGACCCATTCATTCCTGACAAGAACTTCATCTAGCGCCAGGTCTTCCTGTTGGTATACAACAGCAAAGCGTTCTCCTCGGTTGGACATAAGGTTAGAAATGTCTCGCCATCCGAGACGGCGTGGGTCCAAAAGACAACCCTCGGGGTAAGCAAGAGCCGAACGCTTGTGATTATCTGGATTACATTTTTCTTCATAGTGTGCCCTGTATTTTAAGTGTTTGTACTTTTTGTCACGTCGAAGCAGTGTCGCTTCTTCTTCAGTCATTTCATCGATGGCTTCTTCTGCCTCTTCGTCGAGAGGCTGCACCATGTCTAAAGCAAAGCGATAAAGGTCGTCAGGAGCCAAACGCTGACCAATAAGAGCAAGCATACCTGCAGGTTCAAGTCGGGTCTCTGCCACATCTTGGTACCAGTCTTCCATTGCTTCTCGCATTTCTGCAGAACGGACTTTGCGAGGGTCCACAAGGTCGTCCCAGAAACAACCATCGAAACGTCCTCCGATGAAACCACTATCCATACCGTAGGCACTTAGTGTTGGCTCCTTTTCAGAAATAGCACCCATCTCTTCTGGCTGCATAACAATAAACGCTTCGTTGGTCCACAGTTCTTTTTCCAATGGCTTGAAGCGTCCAAAGTCGTGAGCCATTGTAGTAATAGCATCAAGTGCTTGCCCACGGGCTTTAAGCATTTCATCGGCTTGTTCTGGAATAACACGTTCTAATGAACGGCGCACACGCATCAAGTTTCGCTTGGCTAGGGACATAGTCGCACTGCCGGTCAGAAGTCGTGTGGAACGGTTGCGACAAATAACCCAACAGGTAATGTCGTGGAGAAGAGTTGTCTTACCAGAACCAGGTGGCATGTTCATAACCACGTATTCTTTTTGTTCTGACTCAAGTAAATCTACAAGTGCCATACCTGCTTCTTCTTGCCATGGCGTAGACACACGGCCAAAGTACCTCTCACGAAAGTAACCAAAATCTTCAAGTGCTAATTTGGCTTCGTCACTTAGTTTGTCGTAAGGAATAGGACCTTGCAGTTTTGCTTCGGTCTTACGTTCACGATAGTCACGAGCAGAACTATCTAGTCCCTCGTCGGTTCTAAGGGTTTGAGCGGCTTTTTCGACTCGGTAGGCTGTGGCCTCTGAGAACTTAGCCTTTCGAGCACTTTCTGCAATGGAGAATCCAGCCGCTCGTGCTTCAAAATATTTCTTCCTTTGTACTGGTGTTACAGCCATTTATGAGTTCAATGCGTCTGCAATCAAACCACGCACCCTGTATCCAGGCACGTTGGAGTCACCAATGGTAAAGATGCCGCCGAGTCCGTCGTTGTAATCCTTAACGGCAATTACGAGGACATAGTCCTCCACGACCGGCATCTCCCATGGTGCGTCTGTTGGCAGTTCCTCGTTTATACGGTTGAGGAACTTAGGGAGATTCTCATCTATCCACGCTTTTAGTGAACTTTCAATTATCTCCCCATGTGACATTATGCCTTAGTTTCTGTTTCTACTGTTGAAGCCACGGTACCAGCAAGGTGAGTTGCTAGTGCAATGTTGCTCTCAAGGTTGTGCTTGCGCACAAAGTGGAGTGCTTCGGTAAAGGTAGAAGCCAATACGCAAAGTGATGCTACAAGTCCTTGAACTCCTACAGGAAGACTGAAGCCTGGATGTACTACTGATAGCACAGCACCTGCCCCTGTAAGGAGTGCTGTGATGTGTGGGGCTATGTGTTTATTCATACCCCTGAGTGTAGCACACGAAAAACCAAAAAATTTTTATTTTTAGCACCGAGGTGCAAAACTGCTCTAGGAGCGTGGCGTGCCGTCCGCGTTCCAGAGAGCCTTATAGTCTCGTCTGCGTTTTCTACGCCATCCAAGGCGAAGAGAGGTGACGGTATTGTCGCGGCGGCGGCGGTTGCGAAAAATCAAGGCCGCTTAGGTTTAGGTTTTGGCTTTACGGCTTTGAACTTAATTTTGGGGTCGGCATATTTACGATTGGTTGTCTGTATGTCTTTTTCGCCGTGTTTGTTAAATGGCTGGCCACAGCCGCAAGTTTAACACATGTAACTATAATAGCACAAAGCCCCCCAGTTTCGGGTGGGGGGCAGAGTACTCGGAAATTCTTGTGTGTAGGGCTGTCCTACTTTTCTAACTATACACACATGGTATACACCTGTCAAGCACCTGGCTTGTGAAAACATTCACATACTAGTTACGTCACAAGGGCGGTGAAGGTGTTATAGTAGATGTATCACCAATGTGAGTGGTCGTGCGTGAAAGTCGCCCTGGAGTGTGAGTCCCAGCCGTGAGGTTGCAGATACTCGCCAGAGTTACCCGGTTAGAGCGGGGTTGGGTTGAACACGTGCCAAGAGCCTTTGGTAAATAGTCCTCGTGTTCATGACGGGTGGATTGTCCTAAGATTTTTTTAGTGGTGAATGCAGGGGGCTTTATGTTAAAACAACCCCAGTCCTAAGACACCCTTTGACAGTGGTTTTGACACAGAAATGTGACAGGGTCCTCGGCTCGTGTGCTAGCCTTGATTTGGAGAGAATGACAGTTTACCATTCTTGAGATACTTAATTTCTTTTAGGCTACCGCCTCGGCACACTACCGGTCAGAAACCTTCGGTTTCCTCTCGTGCGCCCTCGTTATGGCCTCATCATTGCATGATTCAGCCATGGTTCGCTACGCTCACCTGCATGCGTGGCATACGCCACGAAACTATAGATTATTCACTCTGTTTGTAGTGGAATGAGAGAGGATATGATAGGGAAAGAGATAGATGGGCTTAACGCTTCGCTCTCCCCACTTATTAGTCGCTTCGCTCCGTCCCCTTCGGGTTGGTCACCAATGACTCTCTCACCTTTGTTCTGGCATCCTAGCGGTACCGCCTCAGCCATCAAGTTACCAAGATGAACTTTTTGCCCCAAGCAAAAACTTACATCTTGGCTTAACACTTGACTGCGCCGGCTTTGCTACGCAATACCACTGGAGCCGCCACTGCAGGCGCGAGAGTCGCGTTTGCTGAAAGGAATCATGTCTTCTACCTGCAAACTTCCGGACTGCGACGATGTCGCAATCCGACACGACTTCTGCGACACACACGCAACTCAACTCGAGGCAGCCTGGCGCAAGCCTATCTTCACTCGTGAGTTCTTTGCAGAGAAAAAGCGCTAAAGCGCTTTTTTTGTTCGTTCACTGTGTGTGTTTTTTCTTGGGCTCTGCCCAAACCCGCCAAAGGGCATTGCCCTCTGGACACCTGCGCTGGTGTGACTCACTATTGACTCACTCCCGCTGTCGTCCCAAGTCTAGCAAAATCGAGGATTTTGCTGGGGCCGCCATCAGGCGAGAGTCGCCAAAGAAAGGAAACTATGCGTATTATAGTTTGTGGTTCACGAGATTTTAATGACTTGCAGTCATTCAAACTCGTGCTTGACGAGTACAAGTCTTACGACTTGCACATCGTCCACGGTGGTGCTAAAGGTGCTGATGTTATGGCCGGAGCATACGCTAAAGCGATTAACATCGCTTGTACCGTATTCCCCGCCCAATGGAAAAAAGATGGTAAAAAGGCTGGCTTCTTAAGGAACCAGCGCATGCTTGCCGAAAGCAAGCCTGACCTGGTTCTAGCCTTCTACTCGAATATCGAGCAGAAGTCTAAGGGCACTGCGCACATGGTGCGCATCGCCCAAGAAGCCGGTGTAGCGGTAAGAGAGATGTAATCTCTCTATACAACCCAAAAGGGCTGCGCCCTCTTAGACTCCCACTTTTCGCACACGTTACACGTGCGCTCATCAATTAATGCCTGCGGCAGGCTTGTAAACAACAAGCAAACTACCCATTATTTCTGAACCCTGCACTCCGACAACTCCAAATCCATGCTCAGTCGCATGTATTTGTCGTTGCAAGCACAATCCAAACCAGTTGGATTGCATCTACGTTTGGGCCGACTAGTGCCCCGCTTTGTGGCCTAAAATACTGTATACATAATCATTTCGCTCCCCCCGCTCATGATTATGTACATTATTTTGGCCAGTCGCTATATATCTCTCTCTCTCTCTGTGGGCTTGACAAGATATCATCATCTCCCAGAGCACTATTCCACTTGTGGCCCAGAACGTGTAAAATCGGCACCTTCCTTCTTTTATTTCTTTAGTTGGATAGGAAGCCGATTTGACACAACCGTGGACCAAAAGTGGAGCACTTGTGGGTGCTAAGGATATTTTATGAACTTTTTTGCCCAACAAAAAACTTACATAAAAATCCTTCCACGCACCTCAAAGTGTGCCTAGCGATTAGGAATCGCTGGCATGCACGTGGGTAGACCGTGGCATCCAAAGCCGTCGTAGCCTGTTGTTACAGGCTTCTAGTCTTTGGGCCACTTGTGAAATCTTGCGCGCCTCACAGCGAGTGTGAGTCTAAAAAAAGGAGAATTAAAATGCTTGAGCCTATCGTATATGTAGATTCAGTTGTAGAATGCATTTGTGGTAACGACTTTTGGGGTACACCCGGTGGACGTTGCACTCACTGTGTGGCTGAACTTGAATACATTGATTTCCTAGACGCGATGGACATGTAATGTCCGGCGCGTTTGGTGACTTAAATTGTACCAATTGTAATGTTAAATTGGTTGAGGTTGTTAACCCTGATACGTACAAAAGTACGTGGTTACATCAGGGTTTAACTAAGCAGTACCGCAAGTGCGCAACGAGAAACGTTGCCACTCCGTTCCCTAGAAAGAAGGTAGAATAATGGAAAAGTTTAACGCCGACGCTTTTTGGTGTTTCTTGTTTGGAGTAGCCACTGGTTGGTGGCTGCTCTGGGCGTATATGCGCAATGCGTTTGACGACTCACGTCGTCAACGTCGCCGTCGTCGCCGCCGTAATGGGTGGTACTAATGATAAGAAGGAAAGGAGGAAATCATGATTAACGTCAAGTGGGAGACACCACAAGAAAAACAGACAGCACGAGTTATAAAAGGTGCAAAATGGGCCCCTGTAAAACTAATGCTAATCGAAAATCCAGGCCAATGGGCCTTGATTTACGAATCAAAGCCGAACCGTGGTGCATATCTGCCCACAGAGTTCAAAAGCCAGCAGTTTGAGCGTGCATACCGTAAATACGGTAAAATCACCAAACTGTACGTACGCTATGTAGGTAGCAACTAATGCAATTACTAGTGGGTGGGGCATCTAGCCCCACTCACTAGTAGTTTTTAAAAAAAAACGACCGCAGCCAAATGGCTGTCGGTGATTTACTCGCAAAGTCAACTTTGCGATAAATCGGTAGTAAGGTGCTACCGATACATACATGAAAGAAGGAATCATGTCTGAAATGCAAGAACCCGTCGTACCGACGGAAGAAGAAGTTGTAATTATATCACCATGTGACTGCTGTAGCGACGGTGAAACAGAAGATAACTGTTTCATAGTCTACTCTGTTGGTCAAGAACAACGCTGGTGTCAAGACTGTTATGATAGCCAGGCTTTCTGGTGTCATGAGTGTGACCAAAACTATGACTCTGGTTATTACGACAGTGGTCACGTTACAGGCGTAGGTACTGTTTGTGACGGTTGCCTCGGTAACTATTACTGGTGGTGTGAAAGTTGTGACGAGTATCGTCCTAACAGCGACAATTGTTGTGACAACGACGGTGCAGATGACTATGTACACAACTATGGCTACAAGCCAGACCCCGTGTTCCACGGTGATTCTCCCATACAGTTCGGTATAGAACTAGAATGTGAGAACATTAACCATAACAATGGAGACGCAGCAGCGCACTTCGTTAGAAGTGTTAAAGAATCTACTGCCTATCTAAAAGAAGATGGCAGTCTGTCTAGTGGGTTTGAGATAGTTTCACACCCTCGTGACCTAGATTCATGGCGTGAATTTGCCCCGTCATTCCTTAAAGTTCTTGCAGAACTTAATGCACGTGGGCAACGTTCGTGGAACCGCAGCAACTGCGGCCTACACGTACACATGTCAAGAGCAGGTATGTCACCTGCTCACCAGACACGTTTCGGCCTGTTGTTCAGTCGCAATGAATTGGACTGGAAAGAAGCAGCACGCCGTAGTTCAGGCTATGCCAACTTCAACGGGTTGAAGTCTGGTGGTGTACCACTCAAAGTTCTAGAACCGCACACGAGTTCACACTCTGACGCGGTGAACTTTGGTAACAGGGACACCATCGAAATCCGGATTTTCCGTCCTTCATTCTCGCTGCGTTGGTTAGGTTGTATCGAGTTAGTAGCAGCAGCCAGAGATTACACACACGGTCTTACATCTTTCGATGTCGCCCGTGGTGCATTGGACTGGCCTAAGTTTGCAGAGTACGTGGCACGTGGGAAATTCCCACATGCAGCGAGAATTATAGCAGGTGAGCCATTCACCGGACTACAGGAGGTATTACCATGTGCGTAATCTGCGCAGGTATAGGCAATGAAAAGCCAACACATAAAGAATTAGAACAAGCATGCAAATCAAATCCTGACGGATTTGGTTGGGGTGCTGTTGTAGAACACAAGAATGAACTTAGGTTGTTATCAGGTAAGTCCATGCAAGCCAAGGAAGCCATCTCGGATTACGAGGCTGTCTTCCGCGAGTACGGGAATCATGTGCAAGCACATTTCTTCCACGCTCGCATTGCAACACACGGTGAAACATCCATCCGTGGTTGTCATGGCTTCATGGTTGAGGGTTCAGACAAGAAATCCATCATTGCCCACAATGGCATTCTGCCATTGACCCTCGAGAAGGGAGACTGGCGCTCCGATTCTCGAGTGTTTGCCGAAGACGTGTTGCCACGTTTCGGCGGCATCACTGGTCTTTGTGACCAGCGAGTGTGGGACGTGATGGACGGATTTGTAGAGGGTAGCAATTCCAAGGTTGTAATTCTGACCTTAGAACTTGAGATACCGCTACTGATTCTTGGCGAATCACTCGGCCATTGGCAGACCGAGGGGTTGTGGTGGAGTAATAAGTCATATATGCCTATCAATTACTCCACATACCCAGCGCCTAAGTCAGTAGTCATGGCTCATCAGGATTGGGACGACGAGGATACTATGCTCACAAAGTGTCTCAACACTGAGTGTCCAGAAACACTCAGTTACATGGATGAGTTCTGTCACTACTGTGGTTGGTGCCAAGACTGTAACGCCAACTGGGAAGCATGCCAATGCTTCGTTGGGAGTTACAAGCGATGACCCAAACGTCACGGCGTATACTCGCCGTTCTAAGCGGATTACTTATTGCTGCCCTAACGGGTGGTGATAAGCAATCCTGGACATTAGCAATCATGTGGACAGTAGGTATGTATGTAATACTATTTGTCTCACATCTATAGAAAAAGCCCGGGGGGTTGCGCTGTTGCGCAACTCCCCTTGGCTTTTTTAACATGCAAAATCCAAGTCTCTGACTTGTATTTTACCTTTTTTTTTGCCTCTCGGCAGCCCTGCGCGCCACGATGTACTCGCAAACGCAACTTTTTTATTTTCGGCTCGCTCTAAAAATAGAGTGCCCCCGTGAAGTCACTTGCAAGAGGTAGGAGCAAGCGCACTTCACAGGGGCAAGGCTGACGTGTTAGAAAGAAGGGAAACTACACGTCAGCGAATCTGATGCTCTCACGTATAAGAGTCACCACGTCTTTTGTACCACGACTGGTTTTGCGTGGGCGGTTGTGTCCGTTAACACACTTGTCAATCTCCACCCACTGCTCAGGCGTAATGTCAAACACAAAGTTTACCATCTCGCCACGAATCTTAACTGTAACTGAATTAGACATTAATACCCTCCTTAATTGGTATGACTACATTATAAGCACACAATTACGTGCGTGTCAAGTCGAACTTTTTCTCTTGCGGTAACGGGCTACTCGGATACGGGTGGCTTGGTTGTATGCGTCAACGCAAGGCTGGCACGTCTCGTGCTCTGTGTCCTTCATCTTCTGCCTTCTGTGCCACGCCCAGCCACGTTCGGTGCCATGCTCCACCTCACGTCTGTTAGGGGGCGCATAGCCCAATGAGACGGCAACGATACGAAGTTCGTGATAGTCAAGACCAGCCCATACTCCCCATGCTTCTCTATGCACAAGTGCCCACTCAAGACACTCGTTCTTAAGTGGGCACTCTTTGCAAATGTACTTCGCTCGGTTAATTTTTTTTATGCGGTCGTCGAAGAAAAGTTTGGTCATACCAATACACTTCGCCTCGGACCAATCAGCCATTAGAAGTCTGCTTCAACTTCTTTCTTCTTAGTAGCCTGTACTGTGGCCGTTGCGAATCGAAGGTCAGGACCAACGGCTTCAGCAGTTAGAACTACCTTGCTCACCGTCTTACCTTCCTTGTTCTCGTAACGGTCTTGGGTTAGAAACCCATTTACCACAACTCGGTCACCTTTGTGAAGTGTGTCGGCAACACCCTGTGCAAGTGTGCCCCATGCTGTTACATCGAAATAGGAGACGTATTCTTCGTCGCCCTTCTTACGGTTTACTGCTACCGAGAAGTTCACAAGGGCTGTGCCGTTGTTAGTGAACTTAATCTCGGGGTCTGCTGTCAATCTACCAATGATGGTTGTACTCATCTCTGTACCTTTCGTTTATTTACTGCCTTGTAATACTACATCAATAGCCGGCCATGTGCAACAGTTTCACCATGTCTTCTAGTGTCACTACTGCATAGGCACGACCTGCGCTGGTGTTCCTGCGCTTAATCACCGCAAGGCCGATGTCTGCCTTAGCGTTGTTCTTCTCCACCTCTGTCTCGTCCATGATAGAAGCGAGGGTTATCTTGCCCACGTTCTTGCACTCGATAACAATGGCGTGTGCGAATCCATTGAGGTCGCCTTTGTCAACTGTGTTGCCAGCACCGTATCGTCTTTCAACATTGGGGTAGCCGTTCTCGTTAAAGAACTTAGCAACGTCACGCTCCCATTGGGAACCCTTAGCCTTCTGTGGTGTCGTCATACATACCCATTTTTTCTTGTATTTTTGTAAGTTCTTTCAAAATTTCTTCCTTTGTCATTGATTTACTAATTTCATCAAAGACGTTATCCTTCTGTGGTGTCGTCATGCTCATCTAACTTTCGCTCTGCGATGTTTATCATCGCTGTGCCGATTAGTTCCTGTGATACACCAAGCGTCACCAGTTCAGTCAACAAGGGAATCATCACTGAGTCCACTGCTTCGTTAATGTTCTGAACAACTTCCTGCTCGGTCATAGTTATCTTCTTCATGCTGCACTCTCTCGCTTCTGTCTAAGCAACATACTTCTACGTTGCTTGGCACTAAGACCTGCTCTGTATCCTATCTGGTGATACGTAGATAGTGCGTCATCCAAGCATTGCTCTAACACAGGGCAACCGTGACAAATGTTCCGTACCATCTCGTCAACTTTGTGTGAAGAACCCTTCAATGGGAAAAAGATGTTTGTGTCCATCCCCTTACACTTAGCGTCTGCTGTCCAATCATTCAACTTCACTGCTCTTACCTTTCTTTAATACGTCCTTGAATCCTTTAGGCATAGGCACTGCTTCTGCCCTGCGTTGCTCCAACTTCTTCTCGAAGTTCTCCATGCTCTTGCGTACTTCTTCACTGCGGTCAACGACTGGTTGTTGCGCAGACGTTCTGTTCCGTCTGATGAACAACTGGTCAAAGTGTTTACGCAGTTGTGTGGTGTTGAGTATCACGGGTGACCAGAATGAATCCGATGTAGCCCATTGAATAACACCACGTACTTCTTCTTCGGTGTGGTTAGTGACACGTAACAAGTACTCGATGTCGCTCATCGAAGACTTGTTGATACTGAATGCTTTGTATCCGTTCGCCACACACAACTCACGTAGTTCAACAGCAAGCGTGTGTGCCGACTTCCATGTCGCTGAGTCTTGGCCTTCTTTGTACTGTAACTTCTTGGCTTTGCTCACTGCCTGTTTTACCTGGTCAGTGGTAACAAATCCTTCATCTATCAGAATGCAAAGAGCCTTGTGGTAATCAGTTTCCATTCCTGAACTCATCTAGTGCGATGGTCAAGTACGTAATCATGTCGAGCAAAGAATCTTCAATGCCTTCGTTCGCCAGTAATGAACCCTGAGCCGCAAGTTGCAAACGACCCATTTTGTCATTGGCTCTCAAACAAGCACCCACCCATGAGGGTATCCCAAAAGCCATGCTTTGACGAATGTTGTAATAAGGGTTCTCAGGACGACCGTAATCTCTCGACTTCTTGTCGTGCATTTCCTGTACTTCTTTTAGTATTGCGTTAAAGGTTGGGTTCATTAGCAACCGTCCGTCCATTCTGGATAAAGCCCGTGGTTTCTGTTGTAATAAAATACAACTGCTGATTGTTGTTGATAGATGTCTGCTTCGTTCGGTGTAGGTGGTAGACCCTTGATATTTTGTCGAGCAAACTGCCAAATGTCAGGCATAAATTGGAACATACCCTGAGCACCTGATACCACGTTGGTATCAACTACCTTGCCACGGCTCTCTCGGTATGCAACGCATGCGAATCTGGCTTGTACATCTCTAGGCAGAGACAGCAATGGGGGGGTAGGCATTGCCGTCTCTACCAAGATTGGTTGTGGTACTTCTGCTTGTGTCGTTGTAGTAGGCAGAAAAGAAAATGATGTCATAGCAGTTACAACTGCAACGGCTGACTTAATCATTTGCCCTCCCCTGACGGATGGCGTAGGCGTGAGAGATGCAACTGCAACTCACGCACTTTACGTTGTAGGTCACGGTTCTCAACCATGTATTCTTCTATACGTCCGAGCAGAATCTCGTTCCGCTCACGTAGGTATTCGTATTCAACGTCTTTTTTCATCTGTTTCCTTCTCTTCGAATGATGTGTACCTAGACTTGTTACTAGGACAACGGTGTAGTACTTCTTCTGCTCTTGCTTCTATCAGCAATAGACACTTCGGGCACACCCACTTCCTCATGACTTCACCACCGTGAATGGTGCCATAGCCATGTTGCAGTGACGTGCTGTAATTTTTAATGCTGTTCTAACTGCCACGTCAGGTTCTACTTTCTGCTCTGCAAGGATAGCCATAGCACCAGTGCCAACGCTGTTGCCAGCACCAATGGATGCATAGTTCTCCTTAAACTTAACAACAGAGAAGTCATCAGACAATTCGTACAATGCCTTCTTAGTTACTACTAGCAAGTTCCACTCACCACCGGGGTTAGACTCTATCAGGTGGTTGCGTAGAGCGTAGGGGTCGTTAAGACCTGACTTGCGGGCGAGTTCGATGATGCGGAAACTACCCGCACCACCGATTAACGAATCGCCCGACTTCCATACCTTCGGTTCACCAGTCAGTTGATACAGTCCACCTTCATCGAAGGCTCCTGAGTCTCCGCCAATGGCGTAGTTTTTTCCGTCTGTGTAACCGATGATAACTGTCATTACTTATACTGCTCCGGTACTATGCCCTTGTAAGGCATCTGTTGGTTCTGTGGTTTGAAAGATGCTTCGCACTTAGGGCAGAACACGTAAGGGTTAGGTGTAAGACTTAGTAACCATTCGTGACTGCACTCTTTCCACTTGGTCATGACAACTCTAGGATGATGCCAACAATCTCTGCTTCTTCAAGGTCATTCAACGACTTCAATGTACGCTGAACTCTCTCCTCACAGAAAGCCTTACGGTCTGCTGGCTCATCGAACTTCTTGGCTAGCAGTTCACGCATGTTGTCTAGTGGTGTTGGTTGCTTAGACTTGGGTGCTGACTTAGGTGCTTGACTAGCCTTGTTGCCATCGTCATCTTCGTCTGCAACTAGACCGAGCACACTCATGTACGAGTACCTGCGAGCGTACGTCACCGCACTACCCTGACCCTGTGGGTCTGACTTAGGTAGGTGAAGTGTCATGTCGTGAGCGATGTACTGACCTGACTTGTGAATGAGGTAAGTGACAAGGATGTCTGCACCGTTCATACCAGTAGCGATGTGCTGACTAACTGCTAGTCCGTGCTTGGTCAACACTGGGCTTGCACTTGCAACTACATCTGGCAAAGCAGCATACTTGCTCTTGAAGAATGGGTTAGTTGAACCCTTCGGTACTGCGCTGAACTCAGCCTGAGCCGATACCAGTGCACTTGCTAATTCGTTAATCTCGTTACTCTGCATTTGTTTCTCCTAAGTTTGAATCTAGTTTGTACCCGAGAGCAGCAAATGCGACCATGAAGGTATTCATCATCTCAAGGCATGCCTCGTAGTTGTGTGTGATACCGAGAAAGACAGAATCGTCTCCCTCTCTAAGGGTTACTGCCCATGTGTTGCCATCGGTACAATCGGGGAACATGGTCAATTCTACTTCGCTACCTGTCATGGTAACTGTTGGGTATGTGGTGTTCACTGTACTTCCTTTCTTTTACTCATTGAACTGCTTGAGATTTTTATAGATGCCGGACCGTCGTCTACACAGACAGAACGGAACGCACAATAGTCGCACTGCCATCCACGACCGTTGGGGTCCAACGTTAGCACATTGTTGTCATCGTCTTTAGCGGAGCGAATAGGTAGGTAGCCATCTTCCAAGAGACGCTGGACACTTTCCATACGTGCAATCTCTTCTGATGCCAATGGCTCCCACTCGTAACGTGGTACCTCGAACTCGGCAAGAAATCGGTTGACACCTTCGACACCCATGTTCTCAGCCTTGTTCTTTGACAATGCTTCAAAGCCAATGCTACCCATGACGAGTGTCTCGATACGGATGTCAGGATTCTCTGCTTCAATGCCTAATGCGTTCATGCCAGCCTGTGCAACAGCCTTCGCTGCTGGACCAACACCTACACCCATTGTGCCACGCAGACGGTTCCACCCAACCTGCTTGTCAAAGGCGTAGGTGCCCATGGTCTTGAGTTCGTACAGGACGTGTGTGCCACCATAGACAGAACCAACGTCGTAAATGTCAATGAGTGCGTCACACGAACCTGATAGGAAATCTCCTATCTGAGAGGCGACCTCGAACTGGGCTGATGGGAAGCGACGACTAATCGCATCTTGTAATGCTTCGTGGACGATGGTACCCAAACCTGTAACCCATGCACCGGCGTGGTCCATAGGTTCGGTAGGGTCAGCACCTAGTGCTGCATACGCCTGCTGACGAGCACACGAGTGTGCCGATGAGTAGCGTAATGGTGTGCCCTTTGCAGTGGGCTTGGGTGTTTGGCTCTTGAGGTGTAGTTCCTCTACAAGCAAACCAGTAATCACGGGATTGGATACTTGGTTCATTTGGCTCCTTCCTTTGAGTGGTACCAACGATACACACTTAAAGGAGGTTTGTCAAATACTCAGTATTCCACCAAAATCGTGGGTTTTTTCTTTGACCGCAATAAGGTTAGCCTGAACGTAGGGAATGTGATTGTCGTGGTGCCACTTGCTAGGAAAGAAACTGCGTAGGCATGACACCTGGAAACGCACACGACCATCAATGAAATCAGAGTATGTCTTGTCGGTGTGATACCAGAACGAGTTTTCGTTCCAGAACGCAATGTGTGTTGGGTCTTGAAAAGCACCACGTCCATCACTGCTTGGGGTCATAGATAGCAACATGCCACCGTGTGCCAACTTGTCGTAGCACCACTCCATGAACGCCACTTTGTTCTCAACGTGCTCCATAAAGTCGTGAGCACGGATGACACCAACGCTGTCGTCGGCTATGTCCATGTCAAAAATGTCACCCACGTAATCAACACCAGGGCCAGGGCGTAGGTCTACACCGAGAAACCCTTCAGCCTTGTTGTGGTGTGCACCTAGGTCAAGGGCAAGCAGACCATCACGGTTAGCCCAGGCCACGGCATTACGCTCTACAGTCTGGTGATACAACTCCACGGTGCCAGTCTGAATTTCGGAATTTCTTACTGTCTGAGTGTTGTCAGGGTGCACACGTTGCAGGTACAGAATCTCAGGAATGTGGTAGAACTTGGTTGCCTGGTACATACGAGCCATAATGTCTTGGTCGTCTAGTACCTCTAGATTGGCGTTATAGCCCCCTATTTGGTCGTATAGGTCCCTGCGGAAGGCTCTTAGGTGGTTAGGGGCATACCAAATGTAGGAAAGGTTGTGGGGGTATGGTTCAAAGGATAAAGCACCCTTGTATCCATCCTCTACGTAGTACTTCCAACCGTGGGCTGGGTCAAACTCAGAATCGTCTGGCTTGCCATCTTCGAGGATTTGGGCTGTGTCAGAGTATACAAACCCAACATCAGGAAACTTATCAAAAACGTACTCAACTTCCATGAGTGCGTTAGGCATAAGTATGTCGTCGTGGTCAAATTCCAGGTACACGTCGCCCGTACAATATGATACGACTTCACGTTTCAAAGCACCCACGCCCTTTGCCACGGAGTAGTACACCACAACCCTTGCGTCCTTGGGTGGGTCCCATTCGGCATCGCCGTTAAGAAGAACTATCCATTCCCAGTTGTTGTTAGTTTGCTCGTTAAGCGAACGGTAGCACTCGTTAAGATACTTAGGGTCGTGACTAGGAGTGAATACGCTTATCACGTTTCCTCCAATGGATTGTGTTTTTAAGGTAGATTGGGCCATAGAACAGACTAGCAATACAAAAGCCGTATTGGTGGGTTTTGAAACCATAAATTGTCCACAAAAAAGCGTTGACAAAAAGAATTACCCATGACCACCACACTTTGCGTCCGGCAAGATACGCACCGGTCATACCAATGCCTTCAAGAATAAATGACCACATCAAAAAGAATACTCTACGTTTGGGTATTTCTTTTTCATGAACTGCACCAGTGGCATCTTTTCGTAGCGTCGACATAAGTAGTCAAGCGATACAAACATGGGGTCGTAACTACCGTCACGTACCTCGTGTTTAACAATTATTCCTCGCCAGTGTGCGTTCCCCTGCGGGCCTTTATAGTCTTCATCATGGAGGTAGCATGCGCCCGCAACAAGGCCATGTTGGCTCTTGCCAGCGACGAATCTAAGCCCGTACGCAAGCGTCTGTTGGTGGCCCATCGTGAAACTATGGCCAATGGATTTAAGTCTCGCTTCAACGTTGCCTCCTAGGGGCTTGCCGGTCATTGGGTTGTAGAAGTAATGGCTGTACGCAACACCGTCCAACCACAGGATTTCTAAGTAAGGACTTACTTTCCATCCGCTTCGCTCGTAGTCGAGGTGGTCGGTGGTAACAACTCCCTCAAGTTGTGCATCCATTGAGACAGCACGGTTGATTCTATCTTCGTGGTTGCCAAGGAGGATGTGCCTCTCAGGGTTCCATTTACCGTGCCTGGTCTTACGACGATTCGCATTGAAGTCCGTGAGGGCTTGATTAAGTATTCTCCATGCTTCATTGGCTGCTTCTATGTCCTGTTTGTAACGGCGACCCTCCATAGCCTTCTTGCCTTTGTCATACATGGACAAAGACGGCATGTCTGCGTGGTCACCTAAGTGAATAATTTTAATAGGTTTATCGTGGAACTCGTCCACAATGTATTGACCAATCCATTTAAGATGGTCTGTTGGTACTCCAGCCTTAGCCTGAGTATCTGGAATAATTACGTGTGTTGTTGGTGCCTGCAAGGTAATTCTCCTTGTTTAGTCCGCCTTTCAGCATTCTAACACACAAGTTAGCAACAAACAACAATAATGTAATTTATCTTTCTGTTACTGCGTTTGCCACCTCAGCAGGGGTAATCGAGTACAAGTCGGGCCATTGCATTGCTTTGGGGAACCCTCCATACCACAAAGCACCGGCTACTAATCCAGAACAAATCCAAGTACGGGATTTACGTAGACAAATAGCGTCTGGAAGGATGTTGTCAATGGCACATGAAAGTATGCTAAGATAACTGTATTTCAAGCCCACCTGAGAGCGAGCGAACCTCAACACAAGGTCTCGGTTCGTTGTTCTCGGTAGTTCCACTACCTCGAACGTGCCACCAAAAGCAGATTCATC
>Ga0007806_1000104_pt1 | contig 26777 bp, 20 predicted proteins | sample CryBogCBE18Aug09_FD_71192 | JGI IMG/M metagenome (GOLD analysis project Ga0007806, IMG submission 71192) | Freshwater microbial communities from Crystal Bog, Wisconsin, USA - CBE18Aug09 | ecosystem: Environmental > Aquatic > Freshwater > Lake | place: Crystal Bog, Wisconsin, USA | collected...
ACGGAACAGCTGGAGTGAACTCCAGTATAAGTACTTTATCAATTGTTGCAAGCGGCGGCGGTTCCGGTGGTGGAGATAATGGCTCATCGGTAGGCACTCCGGGCGGACCAGGAGGTTCTGGTGGTGGTGGTGGGTACCCTGGAGCAGCAGGTGGAGCAGCTACAACAGGACAAGGATATAAAGGTGGTGCAGCATATAGTAGCGGTGCGCCGTATTCAGCTGCAGGTGGTGGTGGCGCAGGCGCTGCAGCTTTAACTAGTGGTGCATCTCCTTCCTTAGGTGGTGACGGTATCTGTTCTAATATAACCGGTACAGCTACTTCTTGGAGTTATCGTTTTAGTGGTAACGGTCAATACCTAACTACCCCTTCTAGTACAACAGCTTTTGATTTAGGTAGTAACCCTTTCACTATAGAATGCTGGATTTATTTTACAACTAACAAAGGTTATCAAAATATACTAGCACGCCCTGGTTCAGCTGATGGTAACGGCTGGATACTGTATTTTGAGACTAATAATACAATTAACTTTTTAGGTGGTGCTAGTAATTCCTGGCAAGTAATATTAAGCACGAGTACTACACTTACACCAAATACATGGTATCATGTAGCTGTAACAAGAGGTAGTTCTAATAACTTTAATTTCTGGTTAAATGGTACGTCTATAGCTTCAACTACCGTTAACTTTACATGGCCATCGTTATCAACCTATCCATTTTATATAGGTAAATATATTAACTTTCCAAGCTTTGCTGAAACTATGGATTTCGGTGGTTATATAAGCAATGTACGTATAGTTAATGGTACTTGTTTATACACTTCTTCATTTACACCACCTACTGCTCCATTATCAGCTGTTGCTAATACAATATTACTCACTTGTCAATCTCCTGCATTTGTAGATAACGGTCCAAATAACGTTGCTCTTACTTTAAACGGTACACCTAATATAGCTTCTCAAAACCCATTTGCACCTGCTTATGGTGGTGGTGGTGGTGGAAGCTGTGAATCTGGTGGTACCACTGCACAAGGCGGCTTAGGTGGGGGTGGTACAGGTAACCCAAGTGCAACCCCTAACGGTGCAACTGCAGGTGCTCCTAACACAGGCGGCGGTGCTGGTGGTAATAACAGTAGTGGTAGCGGTGGTCGTAGCGGTGGTTCAGGTATTGTAGTACTTTCTTACCCATCAATATTTGCCGCAGCAGCTAGCACCACTGGTTCACCTACAGTTTCCGCTATAAATAGTAATCGTATATACACATTCACAGGCTCAGGTTCAATAACGTTCTAACATGAGAAAAAACGGATCAATTATAGGTTCAAATAGAGTACCTTCTATAACTGGAGCGGTAGGGGTGTGGGATATTAGTGATGTATATATTAGTGAAGATGTAAATAGTTGGCCAGTACAATTAGTACCACCGCCTTCTATCGCTGCCCTTGTAGTAGCTGGTGGAGGAGCAGGCGGAGAATGGTATGTTGGTGGTGGTGGTGGAGCCGGCGGTCTAGTAGCTAGTACTGCTAGTGTAGCTGCGGGTACAACATATACGGTTACAGTAGGTGGTGGAGCAGCTACAAATTCTTCTAGTGGAGTGGGTGGTAGTGGACTTAATTCAGCTATAACCGGTGGTTCTTTAGGCACATCTCTATCTGCAATAGGAGGCGGGGGTGGTGGATACTATCAAGGACAGGGTGGATCTACATATAACGGTGTTGTAGGTGGGTCTGGTGGTGGAGCATCGTTCTTAGGATCTGGTGCAGCTGGCACTACAGGGCAAGGTAATAATGGTGCTGGTACCAATTCAAACCCCAATCAAGGTGGTGGCGGTGGTGGAGCAGGAGCTGCAGGTAGTAATACTTTAGGTACTGCATATAACGTCGGACCAACTGGCGGCAATGGCTTAACTACAACTTTAATTACAACCACACAAGCTTCTACATACAGTATAGGACAAGTAGTAAGTAGTTCAGTGTATTTTGCTGGTGGGGGTGGAGGTGGTAGCGATCAATGGGGTGGAGCAGGTGGTTATGGTGGAGGCGGGTCAGGAGGAGGTGGTAATTCTGGTGGGCAAGGTAATTCTGGTGGTACCGTTACAGGGGCCACACCCGGTACTGCGGCAACTGCAAATTCAGGCGGCGGCGGTGGTGGAGGTGGTGGTAACGCTACAGGTTTAAATGGTGGAGCAGGGGGGTCTGGTATTGTTATTATATCTTACTCTACTAATTATAAAGCAGCCAGTGCAACTACAGGATCTCCAATTATAACAACTAATGGTAGTAATAGAGTATATATTTTTACAGGAACAGGTTCAATAACGTTCTAATATGAGAAAAAACGGATCAATTATAGGCTCTTTACGCAATGCTACACTATCCTCTGCACCAGGTGTGTGGGACATTAGCGATGTGTACATTAGTGAAGACGGAAATATTTGGCCGACTATTACCCCAACTCCTTCTATAACTCCTACATTTACACCGACTTATACACCTACTTATACACCGACAGCTACCCCAACAGTAACCCCTACTCTTACCGTATCTCCAACATATACTCCAACCCCTACAATAACTCCAACAGCTTCTCCTGTATATGCTCCTTCATCTGTGACTTATTTGGTAGTAGCCGGGGGTGGTGGCGGAGGATGTAATCATGCTGGTGGTGGTGGGGCTGGTGGATTACTTGCTAGTACATTAAGCGTATCCACTGGTACTGCTTATACTGTTACGGTTGGGGGTGGCGGGGCAGGTTCGACAACTCATTCTTATGCTGCAAGTAATGGAAATAATAGCGTATTTAGTAGTGTTACTTCTTTAGGTGGCGGGGGTGGTGGTACTAGAGAAGATAACACTAATCCAGGCCAACAAAACGGACTTACAGGTGGTTCAGGCGGTGGTGGGGCATGGGATAGTAATTACAATTCTTCTGGTGGTTCTGGTACATCTGGGCAAGGTAATAATGGAGCTGCCGGTGCAACTACAGCTAATACACAAACAGGCGGGGGCGGTGGCGGTGGTGCTGGTAGTGCTGGAAGCATTCCACCGGTTACTTCTGCTAGTGGTAGTTACTCTCAAGGATCTACTGCTGGAGCGGGTGGTAATGGTTTGACTACTTTTTTAATTACTACTACTCAAGCTACATCTTATAGTGTGGGGCAAGTAGTAAGCAGTTCGGTATACTTTGCAGGTGGCGGTGGTGGTGGCACTTTTGAAGGTACTGATAGCGGCGGTATTGCTTATAATAGTCCAGGCGGTGCAGGCGGATATGGCGGTGGTGGTACAGGCGGTGGAAGTATAAGCAGCGGGTCAACTACAGTAGAAGCTACTGCAGGCACGACAAACACTGGTGGCGGTGGTGGTGGGGGTAGAGGAAATGCGGGTCCTGGCAATTCCGGTGGTTCTGGTATTGTTATTATTTCTTACTCTACAGCATATAGGGCAGCAATAAGTACTACAGGATCTCCTGTTATTACAACTAATGGTGGATCTAGAGTATATATCTTTACTGGTTCAGGCTCAATTACTTTCTAAAACATGCGTTCAAATGGCTCAGTCATAGGTAGATTAAATATACCCGCTGCTTCCGGGACAGGTAGCGGTATGTGGTTTAATACAGATATATATGTAGCTAAAGATGAAAATATATGGCCAACTATTACGCCAACACCTTCAATAACACCTACTTACACACCAACAAGTACTGTTACTCCTACTTACACACCAACAGTTACTCCGACATTAACTGTAACACCTACTAATACACCGACTTATACACCAACTTACACGCCAACGTATACTCCAACAGCTACTGTTACACCTTCAAACACACCCACCCCGTCTTATACAATACGTATATATGTATGGGGAGCTGGTGGTGGGGCTGGTTATAATTCTGGTGGTGGGTATGGCGGTGGTGGTGGATATGCTTACGGTCAAATGGTGGTAACGTCAGGTACATCTTTATACCTATTAGTTGGTGGTGGTGGAGATACTAGAAATTCTAATGCTGGGCCTGGTTCTTCAGCATTAGGTGGTGGTGGTATTGCAGGCACACTAGGATATGGTGGTTGCGGTGGTGGTTATTCAGGTATTTTTACATCTACAAGTTATAGTCAAAGCACAGCTATAATTATGGCAGGCGGTGGCGGTGGTGGTTCCTGGGATTATAATATAACAGCTGGGGCTGGTGGTGGTACATCAGGCGCAAGCGGGGCTTCTTACGGTACTGATCCAGGTGGTGGTGGCGGAACTCAAACAGCAGGCGGATCCGGAGCTATTAGTGGATCAACAAGTGGTAGCGCTCTACAAGGCGGAAGCCCTAATACTTCCGGGGACGGCGGTGGCGGCGGTGGTGGCGGTGGTGGCTATTATGGCGGCGGTGGTGGATCTGGTAATTATAATACACCTGGTGGTGGTGGATCTGGGTTTTATAATACTTCATATATAAGTAATGGTTCATTAGCAACAGGGTCAAATAATGTACCTGGAAATTATAACGTAACATTTAATGGTAGTACAGTTTTACCTTCTGGTTATGCTTATGGTGGCAATCCCGGTCCCAATCAAGGTCAACCTGGTTGTATTGTTATTGTGTATTCCGGTACACCAGTTGGAGCGGGTGGTACTATAACCCAAAGCGGTGGTTACACTTACCATACTTTTTATGGTAACAGCACATATACTTTTATACCTTTCTTCAGCGGGGTTTTAGCAAATTATTTAGTTGTAGCTGGTGGTGGCGGTGGTGGTAGATTTTACGGTGGTGGCGGTGGTGGTGGTGGAATGTTAACAGGCTCTGTCGGTCTTACTATTGGAACAACATATACAATAACTGTTGGTTCTGGCGGAACAGGGGCTACCGCTGTTGTTAATAATCCTTCTACTGGCCCCGGTACTTCAGGTAACAACAGTAGTATTTCCGGTTCAGGTATATCGACAATTACTGCAATAGGTGGTGGTTATGGCAATGGAGCAAACAACGCTACAGATTCAGGCGGCTCAGGCGGTAGTGGTGGCGGTGCTGGTGGTTATGGTGGTTCCGGAACAGGCGGTTCAAATACAGCAGGACAAGGCTATCCAGGCGGTAATGAATGTAGTTCTGGTGGTGGGTCTGGTGGTGGTGGTGCTGGTGGATCAGGAGCAACTTCTACAGGTGCAAGCGGTCAGGGCGCTGGTGGTAGCGGGCTTTCTTGTTCTATTACCGGAACTGCAGTAACATATGCAGGTGGTGGTGGTGGTTCAGGTGGTAATCAAGGCACACCGTTAAATAACGGCGGTAGTGGTGGTGGTGGGTATGGAGCATCTGATGGTTACGGAAGTAGTAACGGTACTAATGGTTTAGGTGGTGGTGGTGGTGGTGGTTCTCAACCAAACAACTCATACTATTATGCAGGTAATGGTGGTAGTGGCGTAGTTATTATATCAGCTTCGCGATCTGCTACCTCTACAACAGGTTCTCCATCAGTTACAACTAATAGTGGTAACACAATATACACTTTTACATCAGGTACCGGTTCAATAACATACTAACATGAGAATAAACGGATCAATTATAGGAAGAGCTAATTTGCCTGCTTTATCAGGTGGTAGCGGGGTGTGGAACCTTATTGACGTTTATGTAGGACAGGACGAAAATATATGGCCAACGTTTACCCCAACACCTAGTATTACACCTACTTATACTCCAACACCAACAGTAACACCTACATACACACCTACATCTACTATAACACCTACATACACTCCAACATACACACCCACTTATACCCCAACAACCACACCTACACCTAGTTTACCAGCTGTGGTAGCTTCTATACTAATAGTAGCTGGCGGCGGTGGTGGTGGATCTTGTTGGTCCGGTGGTTATGAAGGAGGAGGCGGTGGTGGAGCTGGCGGTCTAGGTACAGGTAGTAGTATAACATTAACTCGTAATGTAACTTACACTGTTACAGTTGGCGGGGGCGGATCTTCTCTAACTGCTGGCGGCACAGCACAAGCCGGCAATAGCGGTAATAACAGCTCTATATCTGGCGGTAGTATAAGTGAAACAGCTTATGGCGGTGGCGGTGGCGGTTCTGGTGTAAGCCCTAATAGTTATTCAACCGGGCTTAATGGTGGTTCTGGTGGGGGTGGTAACGGTTATGGTAACGGTCACAGTGGCGGTACTGCTACTCAAGGGTCTGGTTCTTTGCTAACGTATCGTGGTAATGGTGGTGGTACCTGTACAGGTACTGGAGATTACGGTGGAGCGGGCGGCGGTGGTGCTGGCGGAGGGGGTAATAATTCTACAGGTGGTAGTAATGTAGGAGCAGGTGGTTCTAGTTATAATAGTAGTATAACAGGATCTACTGTTGCATATGCAGGCGGAGGCGGTGGTGGTGGACAAAACTACCCGTCTCAGCAAAACGGTGCATCTGGAGGTGGAGGCGGGGCAGGAACAGGTGGTAATTACTTAGGTAATGGTAGTGATGCTTCAGCTTATACTGGATCAGGTGGTGGTGGATCAGGTGGTGTATATCCTAGCAATCCAACAGTAGTTGGAGGTGCAGGTGGTTCCGGTATCGTTATAATTAGTAGCTTATATACTGCTAACACTGTTACAGGTTCTCCTACTCTTACAACAAGCGGGTCTTACAAAATATATTCCTTCACCGGTACTGGTTCTATAAAATACTAACCCGTTCTTAAATGATCTAAAAACTTACGATGACTGACGGTCTGAGTAAGAGCTAAACTTATTCTTTGTAAATGTAATTGTTTAGCTACTTCGTAATTTAATTTGCGTACACCTTGATTTAACGCTTTAATGCTTTTTTGTGCTTCTTCACTATTAAAAAAACCAGTACCGGCTCCAACTTCTAACCAATCCCCAATTTGCCATGTATTATTGGTTACAAACCCCCTTGTAAGAAGATAACCCATATCTCGGTTATTATCAATCATTACCTGCATTATGTCTGGTATTTTATTATTTTTCGCAAAGTCTTTCCAAAAAATAGTATCTGCCCGGCTTGTATGGTAATGAAAATGTATAAAGGCTAGCACATCATCATTAATTTCGTTCATCACATCATTAAACATATCTCTTTGATGTTGACTCTTTTCTGTTACTCCTTTAATATAAACAAGAAAATGTTGTAAAGCTCCTATAGAAGTTTGAATAGATGTAGCTTCCAATGGTTCAATAAACCCTGTAGATAAACCAACAGCCATACAATTTTTTATCCATTGTTGTTTGTACGAACCAGCTTTAAAAGAAAATGCCCGTGGGGTTTCTGTTTTGTTACCGGTTAATTGATCAATTTCTTTTTTTACATCTTCGTCTGTAGTTAAATTAGAATCAAATACATACCCGCAACCAAACCTATCTTGAACCGGTATTTTCCATATCCACCCATACTTCATTGCAATTGCTTCTGTGTAAGGCGGTATAGGGTCATTTTCGTTTAATTTTGTAAAAAAAGTTAACGCTCTATTTACAGGTAAAAATGGACTATAATCTTTCCATTCACTCTTATAAAAATTTCCTATAATTAAACGTTTAAAACCAGTACAATCAAATACGAAATCACATCGTACTTTTTTGCCTGCATTAAGAACTAAACTTTTAATGTATCCATCTGAATCTGTATTAATTTTATCTACGACCCCGTCTATTACATTAATGCCTCTTTTAATACCAATACTCTTTAAAAATTCTGCAAATTTGGTTGCATTAAAATGGATAGAAAACAATGCTAAGTTGTGGTACTTTAAAATAGGATCAGGTTGCGGGCCTTTATTGTTTGGTATAAAGTTGACGTTATTAGCTAAACTATTTAATGCAGTAAAATCTACCCCGGTAAAGGTTTTCTTTTCCGCTATACCTTCTACCGTCAATAACGGCAATAAACTATAATCTAATCTAGTGTTACTTAAATAACTTAAATGATCATTTGTTTTAAAACCATGAAAAAACATATCATTCTTGCCATTCCAGTTAGTAAACTTAATGCCTTGTTTTATAGTAGTATTAGCATGTTTTACTAAATCACTTACTGGTACTCTAATTCCATCCAAATAATCAATTAATACCGGTACGGATCCTTCCCCGGCCCCTAGAATTCCAATTTCTGTACTCTCAATTACTGTTACATTAACTAACGGATAATACTGTTTTACGTGTAAAGCAGTTAGCCATCCAGCCGTACCACCTCCAACTATAACAAAGTTAGTTTTATTGCTTTCTAGGTTTAAGGCCATATTAAGATATTATAGGGTTTTAATTAATTATCAACTGGTAAGTATTATTTTAAACTAAATGAGAAAAAACGCATCATTAATAGGTACATATCGCAACCCTGCACTATCTGCTGCTCCAGGTGTATGGGATATTAGTGATGTTTATATTGGTCAAGATGAACAGATTTGGCCAACGTTTACTCCAACCCCAACTGTAACCCCTACCTATACTCCAACAGCTACAGTAACACCTACATACACACCTACTGCTACTGTTACCCCAACTGTTACATATACACCTACTAGTACTCCTACTTACACCCCAACAGTAACACCTACTTTAACAATAACTCCGACCAACACCCCTACTTACACCCCTACCAGTAGTCTTACACATACCCCAACGGTAACGCCAACAGCATCTCCTGTATATCCTCCATCTTCAGTAAATTATTTAGTTGTAGCTGGGGGTGGTAGCGGTGGTACTAATTGGGGTGGCGGTGGCGGGGGCGGGGGCGTAGTTATTGGATCGGTTTCTGTAGTAGGTGGAACATCTTATTCTATTACAGTAGGTTCCGGAGGTGCGGCTGTTGTTAATGCAGGAATGGCTGAAGGTAATCCTGGTTTTAACAGTATATTTTCCGCAACGACTGTAATATCTGCTTATGGGGGGCAAGGAGGATCGTATGGAGACGGAAATGTATCTCAAGCATCTACCGGTTCCGGGGGTGGTGGCGGTGGAGATGCTTATAACACTAATGGTGGAACTGCATACCAACCTTCACCAGCTGGTGGAACTGGTTACGCCAATAACGGAGGTAGTTATACGGCAGGATTTACTTCTTGGCATGGAGGTAATGGAGGTGGTGGAGCAGGCAGTATCGGAGGATCGGCGGCCCATGGATCTTCTGGTAACGGAGGCTCTGGAATAAGTTCGTCTATTTCTGGATCATCTCAAACCTATTCCGGTGGTGGTGGTGGTGGCGGATATCCCGGTCGCGCTCCGGGAGGAAGCGGTGGATCTGGAGGTGGAGGAGCGGGTGGTGGAGCTTACGATTCTGAACAAGGTTATAACGCAACTTACTACGGAGGCGGTGGCGGTGGAGCAGCTGGAGGCAATCCTAACATAGAAACTTCAGGGGCTGGGTATCAAGGTATAGTTATTATATCTTATCCTAGTTCTTATGCGGCTGCTACTTCTACTACAGGCTCTCCAACTATAACAACTAATGGTAGCAATAGAGTGTATATCTTTACCGGTACTGGTTCTATTACTTTTTAGTGTTTAAAATTTTAACATAAGGAGTAAATAATAAAACTATGGCACATTTTGCAGAAATTGATCTAACAACATTCACAGTAAAACGCGTACTAGTAGTAACAGATGATCAACAAGCACGTGGTCATGACTTCTTATCTAGTGATTTAGGTTTAGGAGGTACTTGGATACAAACAAGTTACAATTCTAGAGGCGGTGTACATTATGGTAGTGATGGTAAACCATCTGGTAAACCACACCTACGTTACAACTATGCCGGTATTGGATATAAATACGATTCTTCTAGAGATGCATTTATTCCACCAAAGCCTTTCCCAAGTTGGGTTGTAGATGAAGCTACGTGCACATGGAAAGCACCAACACCAATGCCAACAGATGGTGGACCATATACATGGAACGAATCCACACTAGCTTGGGTTTCTATGTCAGGTTATTCCGGTTACAGTGGTAGTTAAGCGTTAGTTTTCTTACGTTTAATATACTAAAATACTAAAACTTATCTATAAATATAGATAATGTCCGGCATACCATTCTCATATAGTTCTATAGGTTCATCAGGATATTCTGGTTATTCAGGTACCTCTGGTTATAGCGGTTACTCTGGCTACAGTGGTATTGGTACCTCTGGCTACTCAGGCTACTCTGGTGTTTCAGGTTCTGCAGCTGCTTCCGGTTATAGCGGTTATTCCGGATTTAGCGGCAATGCAGCCACCACCGTAATCGTAACTTATAGCAATTCGTTTTCAGCCGGTCAAGCAATTTATAGAACATCTGGTGGATACGCTCTAGCACAAGCAAATGCTGCTTCTGCTACAGATATTATTGGTGTAGTAACAGCTGCTACTGGTTCTCAATTTACCTATGTTGCCAATGGATATACTACGGGCTTCACCGGGCTAGTAGACGGAGCACAATATTACCTTTCTGATACAACTCCTGGTTTAGTAACCACTACAGTACCAACTGCAAACGGTTCTATCATTAAACCAGTAATGATTGCAATTGGCACTACTGCAGCCCAAATAGTAGAGTACCCAGGCGCTCAAATTGGTACCGGGGCAATTGGTGGTAATGGTACTTCTGGATATCTTGCAAAGTTTACAGCCCCAAGCACAGAAGCCAATAGTATTATACAGGATAATGGTTCATTAGTAACTGTAAACGGTAACTTAACGGCGACTGGTAACGTGGGAGCTACTAAGGTAGGAGCAGTAGCAGGTACATTTACACTTGATACTACTACTGGTGGGTTTAATATTAAAGGAGTAAACGGCACACCACCTAATTTAGCTTATTTAGCAAATAATTATTTCCCTAAATTTTACACCCGGGCAGACACCCCTTTTGGTGTTACTGTTTTCGATCAACTAAGCGCTGTAGCAATACAAGCTGCTGATTTAACTAATGGTGTTAATGCTCAACCTTTATTGTTAAACCCGTACGGCGGTAACGTAGGTATAGGAACTACCTCGCCTAGCTATAAACTAGATGTAAACGCTACTAATAATAATATTAGAGCTTATGGAAATAGCTACACATTATCATTACAATATGCTTCTGATGGTGGTAGTAATTCAATTGGGTGGTTTAATAATGCTGGAACTAATCTTTGGCGTATAGGTGGTGGTCAACAAGTACAACAAGATGAACTTACTTTCGATCATTCTGGTACTAGCGTATTATATTTAAAAAGTAATGGCTTCGTGGGCATAGGTACAACGAACCCTGCTTCTCGTTTAGATGTTCAAGCGCCTGACTCTTATACTAGTTATATTAATAATAGATCATTTTCTAATACAAGTTCTCAAGCACCACGCTTAGGTAATTATCGTGCAAGAGGAACATCAGCTTCTCCTGCTGCCGTACAAAGCGGTGATGAATTGTTTAGTATAGAAACTAGTGGTTATAACAACAGTAGTGGTTATGCATACGCAGGTGGTTTAGGTTGGTATGCAACAGGCACTGTTAGTGGATCTAATGTACCTACCTATTTTAGTATATCTACCAATCCATCTAACAATGCGGTGGAACGCTTGCGTATAGATCAGAATGGCAATGTCGGCATCGGCACGACCTCGCCTACAACTAGCTTACAAATAAATAATAATGGCACTTATGCAACAAGCGGTAATATGAATACTGGTACCATTGTAGGCAATGGTTCTGGTGGTGTTGCTCTCAATTCTGGTGCTTATGATACAAATACCATTGCTACTTCTTATGCGTGGTTTAATTCTGGTTACGCTAATAACGCTGGAATTGGGGTGCCCATGGTTTTTGCTACAGGCGGTGCAGAACGTATGCGTATCACATCAGCAGGCAACGTGGGTATTGGAGCTCTAACACCAGCGTTTACTTTAACAGTTAGTGGTGCTATACAGGCTTCTGGTAACGTTGGTGCATATTCTGACGAACGTGTTAAGAAGAACTGGAGAGACTTAGGACCAGATTTTGTTGATCAATTAGCAGAAATTAAATCCGGTGTATATGATAGGGTTGACGTTGAACTAACACAAGTAGGTGTTGGGGCACAGTCCTTACAAAAAATATTACCAGAAGCTGTTATGTCTGATCCAGAAGGTAACTTATCGGTTACGTATGGTAATGCTGCTCTAGCTATTTGTGTAGAGTTAGCAAAAGAAATAAAAGCTTTAAAGGCAGAAATACAATTATTAAAGAGTAGCAAATGACCCTACCCTCTTCAGGTCTTATAACATTAGGAGCAGTTAATACTGAACTCGGTTATTCTTCAACCGCCCCTATCACTCTTAATGATACAGCAGTACGTGCTTTGTTTGGAGACGCAACTGGTAGGGTGTATCTAGGAGATGGTTACGGTAAATCTAATACAGTACCATTAACTATTTTAACTGTTGGAGGTGGTGGGGGTGGTAACGGTGGTAACCCTGGTGCTTGGTACGGTACAGGAGGCGCTGGTGGTGTTTTTAGAAGCGCAACCCCTAATGTTGCTAAGGGTAGTACTTTAACCATAACAATAGGTGGTGGTGGTACTGGAGCTGGCGGTGGTAGTAATGGTGGGAATGGTACCACTACTTCTTGTACCAACGTTAGTAATGCGACTGGCGGTGGTGGAGCTATAGCTTCTAGCGATAATGGTGGTAGTAATGCTGATTATGCAGGTGGTTATCCTGGGTCATGGGGTGCTGGCGGAGGAGCCGGAGCTGGAGGGCAAGGAAGCACTGACGGAGTTAATAATAATGGTGGCCCTGGAGTATCAGGATTAGGTGGCGGTGGCGGTGGTGGGTGGACAGGGCCAGGGTCTTATAATGGTTATGGTACTTTTGGTAGTGGTGGGGGTAGTGGCGGTGGAAATGGTGGTTATGGTCCAGGTGGCCCTGGTGGTAACGCATCTACAAATTCAGGTGGTGGTGGTGGTGGTTGTTGGGGTACCGGAACAGGTGGTAACGGAGCAAGTGGGCAAGTTTATATATATTACCCATATTCTTATGGTTCTGGAGCAGTAACTGCAACTACTGGCAGCCCTAATCGTTTTACTGATGGTGTAAATTACTATATAGTTTTTACAGGTTCCGGTTCAATTACATTCTAAAAGGTAACACTAAAAATAATAGTGCCCAAGTATAAATATAGATAATGGCCACACCATTTACATATAGTTTACAAGGGGTTTCTGGATTTTCTGGAATCTCTGGATTTTCAGGCGTAGGATTGTCAGGTACATCTGGATATTCTGGTTTAGGTACATCTGGCTATTCTGGCTATTCTGGATATTCTGGTTTAAATGGTGCTTATGCTGCATCTGGTATATCTGGTTTTTCAGGCCCATCTGGTTATTCTGGCGTAGGTGTATCCGGTTATTCTGGTATAAGTGGTTACAGCGGTTATTCCGGTTCAGGTGTATCTGGCTATTCTGGTTTAGGCATTTCCGGGTATTCCGGCTACAGTGGTATATCAGGCTATTCTGGTTGGTCAGGTATTTCTGGTTACTCAGGTTTTTCTGGTTATAGCGGTATTTCAGGTTTTAGTAGTACTTCCGGGTTTAGCGGTATAAGTGGTTACTCTGGTTGGTCAGGTATTTCTGGCTACAGTGGTGCTTCTGGTTACAGCGGTATATCAGGTTATTCTGGTGTTGGTACATCGGGTTATTCTGGTGCAACTGGCACAAGTGGTTATTCCGGTTACAGTGGTAATAGTACATCGGGTTATTCTGGTTATTCTGGCTTGAGCGGTTATTCTAGTACATCAGGCTTTAGTGGTTATTCCGGTTTTAGTGGTTCAGGAGTATCAGGTTATTCCGGTTCTGGAGTATCTGGTTATTCTGGCTATAGCGGTGCACCAGCAGTTGGTGCAACATATTATCCAACAAGCACTCCTTCTGAATTTAGTGTATATTACGGTTTAATGAGCTTAACGCCTGCAGTTGGCACCGAATATGTTTACGCTTATACATTAAGCGCAAGTGAACAATTTGGTACACTTGGTCAAATGGTTACCCCAGTTGGTAGTCCAGGAGAAATGGTTATTGCTCCAGGTACTTGGACATTTAATGCGTATTATACATTATCTGGTTCTAATACATCTAGCATTACTTTAACGCACGCAATTTATGATAGAAACGGTACAACAGAAACAATGCTGTTCTCTGCTACTGGGGCATATTTAACGGCTTCAAACACTCCAATTTTACAGTCCACTTCTTATAGTATTGCTCAATCAATACCATTAAGTGCTTCAACTGATAGATTAGTTTATAGAGTATTTGCAAGCACTGCTGCCGGGGATTCTGCAACAGTTGGTTTTGCATTTTTAGGTACCCAACATTATAGCAACATTCAAACGGGTATATATCAAGGTGCTGTTGGTACCTCTGGTTACAGCGGTTACAGTGGTTTAGGTCTTTCTGGTTATAGTGGTATATCTGGCTACAGCGGTAACATAGGTCAATCCGGTTATAGCGGTATATCTGGGTATAGTGGCTTCGGTAATACTGTTGTACAAGTTTCTCAAACTAGTCACGGATTTTCTGCAGGACAAGTAATTGCTAGAAACTCTAGCGGTAGTAATTATGTTTTAGCAGAAGCTGATTCTTCAGCAGATGCTGAAGCAATTGGTATAGTGCAAACGGTTTCAGATGCTAATACTTTTGTATATGTATCTTATGGGTATATATCTGGTTTATCAGGTTTAACCGACGGTACAGTTTACTTTTTATCCCCTACAAGCGCAGGTACTTTAACATCTACAGCGCCTGTAACAGTTGGACAAGTTTCTAAACCAATGCTCATAGCAACCTCTACCACAAGTGGTGTGGTGGTTAATATGAGAGGCATAACAATAGCTTCATCTTATGGTACCATGTCCAGTCAAAACGCTAACAATGTAACCATTACCGGTGGCTCTATTAGCGGCACTACAATTAGCTTGGCAAATGCTTATACAGCAGGTGCACCTACAGCTACAGGATATATTAATATTAAAGACTCGTCTGGAACTACTTATAAGATGTTGGTTGGTACCTAACATGTTTGAAATATAAGTATATACGAGTAATTAATTTAATATAATGGCCAATTCATCATTTAACGCAATATCAGGTTATTCTGGAGCATCTGGCACAAGCGGGTACTCTGGTTATTCTGGCTATTCCGGTTATAGTGGTAGTAGTGGTTTTTCTGGCCCGTCAGGTTATTCCGGCAATTCCGGTATATCAGGAACATCTGGCAATGTAGGCGTTACAGGGTTTACTGGTTTTATTGGTAATAGTGGTTATTCAGGTACATCTGGTTATTCTGGTTTTTTTGCTGCTGGTAACTCACAGCCCTTACTTTTCAATACTTCAACAACTGCCGCTAACCCAGGCACAGGTTATATCGCATTAAATAATGCAACTCTAGCTAGCGTCACCGCGGCTTATATCAGTAACAGTAACCTTAATAGTGTTAGCATTACCGGTTGGTTGACAGATATTGGAAATAGCACAAGTACTACTAACAAAGGCTTATTGCATTTAGTTAATAGTACAAATGCTTCAATATTTTCTACATTTATAGTAACTTCTATAACAGCAAATAGTGGTTACTATACTCTCAATTTAACATACGTAAATAGTTTAGGCACGTTTACAAACGGTTCTAATGTTGTAATTTCAGTTTCAAGAGCTGGTAATATTGGTTCTCAAGGACCTCAAGGTACGCAAGGCAATACAGGGCCACAAGGCACTAACGGTACTAATGGTTCGCCTGGACCTCAAGGTTCAACCGGTCCGCAAGGCAACACTGGTCCTACCGGTAACACCGGTCCAACTGGTCCAACTGGCCCTACCGGTCCACAAGGCAATACTGGTCCTACTGGTAATACTGGTGGACAAGGACCAGCTGGTCCACAAGGTCCAACAGGTCCGACAGGCCCAACAGGTAACCAAGGACCAACCGGTCCTCAAGGTAGTTCTCCAACAGGCCCTCAAGGTAATACAGGAGCACAGGGACCAAACGGAACAGCATTTCAAGGCCCACAAGGACCTACAGGTGCACAGGGATCCCCAGGTACAGCTTACCAAGGACCTCCAGGTCCTCCAGGCGGTCAAGGACCAAGCGGTACAGCTTATCAAGGCCCTCCAGGACCTCCAGGCGGACAAGGACCAGGTGGTACAGCGTATCCAGGACCTCCAGGGCCTCCAGGTGGACAAGGTTCAAATGGTACAGCCTATCAGGGACCTCCAGGACCACCAGGACCTCCAGGACCAGGTGGTGCACCAGGTAATTTAAATACAGGAGCTGCAGGTAACGCAGGTCCATCAGGTCCCCCAGGACCTCCAGGACCTGCAGGGCCAACAGGTCCGCGTGGACCCGGAGGTGGCCCAGGCCCCTCTGCATATACATCATCTTGTTCAGATGAACGTTTAAAATTAAATTTGGAACCAATTGCAGGTAGTCTTAAAATGTTAAAAACATTTAATTATTACAACTTTACATTTAATGATAAAGCCGGTAAAGAAATTGCTGGTAAACAATCAGCTGGGCTTATTGCTCAACAGATTAAACCAGTGTTTAACTTTGCAGTGTATGAAAACAAACGTATTAATGCCCCAGATGGAGAAGATCCATACATGACTGTAAAGTATTATAAGTTTATACCTGTTGCAATTAATGCAATTAAAGAATTAAGCACTAAAGTAAAAGAGTTAAGTGCACAGCTAAATAATAGACAAAACAATGGCTAACTCAGCAATATTAGAATTTATGGGAGCATCTGGATACTCTGGGTATTCAGGTATTTCAGGTTATTCCGGTAGTGCTTCTGGTTACTCTGCATTTTCAGGTAATTCTGGTTATTCCGGTCGAAGCGGGTTTTCTGGATACTCTGGCACTTCTGGTTATTCAGGTGTTTCCGGTTCATCAGGTTCATCAGGCACTTCTGGGTATTCAGGTTTTTCTGGTTATAGCGCTTGGTATGGGGCAGACGGACAACCATATACATTTAATGTTTCTACAACTAATGCAAACCCTGGTACAGGCTATATAGCTTTTAATAACACTAATTATAACAGTGTTACACAAATTTACATTAGTAATGTTAACAATTTAGGTACTACAGTTACTACATGGTTAAATACTTTATCTGTATCTGGTGTAACTAGTAGGCTAAGAATTACAGGTCAAACTACAAATACAGCAACTGTTGTATATGATGTCACAGGTGTTTCAGCTCAAAGCGGTTACTACGTTTTAACTGTTGCTACGGTATACAGTACGGTTGCATTTTCTAATAATGTACCTGTTTTAGTATTTGCTACACGTATTGGATACACCGGGGATCAAGGACCGCAAGGTGGAGCCGGACCGCAAGGTACACAAGGTTTAAATGGTTTTATTGGTAGTAACGGACCACAAGGTGCTCAAGGACCTACCGGTCCAACAGGCCCAACTGGCCCGACAGGAAGTTCACCAGGTGGTGCTCAAGGACCAACTGGTCCAACAGGTAACCAAGGTCCAACAGGTAATCGCGGACCACAAGGTAACGCTGGCCCAACAGGCAATCAAGGCTCAACCGGAGCTACCGGTCCGCAAGGTAATACTGGTGCACAAGGATCTGCTGGACCTACCGGACCTAGAGGACCTCAAGGGTCAGCTGGTAATAATGCTTCAGGTGGTCCACAAGGACCAACTGGTAATCAAGGAGCAGCTGGTAATAATGCTTCAGGTGGTCCACAAGGGCCCGGTGGTCCTCCAGGACCAGCCGGTAACAATGCTTCAGGTGGACCAGGCGGACCTCCAGGACCTCCAGGACCTGCTGGTAATAATGCTTCAGGTGGTCCAGGCGGGCCTCCAGGACCTCCAGGACCTGCTGGTAATAATGCTTCAGGTGGACCGGGCGGGCCTGGAGGACCTCCAGGGCCTGCTGGTAATAATGCTTCAGGTGGGCCGGGCGGACCCCCTGGGCCGGGTGGGCCTCCAGGACCTCCTGGTACAAATTATATTTTTCCGTTTTTCGCACCGCAAGGACCTCCAGGACCTCCGGGGCCTGCTGGTAACTCTCCAGGCCCTGGCGGGCCCCCGGGACCTGCTGGCCCGCAAGGTTATCCTGGACCTCCAGGTATCTTACACTATTCCGATCAACAATTAAAGGATAATATAACACCTATATCATCTCAAGAAAGCTTGCAAGCTATATCTAGCCTTACAGGTTATAAATTTAATTGGATACCGAACATTAAAGAAACTAACTTTACTACAGAACCGTTACATGACGATTTATCTGACGTGGGGGTTATTGCACAAGAAGTAGATAATGTTTGGAAACAACTGAATATTAGTATACCTAACCCTGTTGAAAAATGGGATGACGGTTACATGAGAGTAAAATATAGAAGTTTAATACCTATTTTAATTGCTGCAACTAAAGAACTTAGTACTCAAGTAAGAGATCTTAGTTCGAAGTTAAATAATTAAAGTAACACAATAAATATAAACAATGGCAAATACAGCATATAGTATACCACAAGGAGTGTCTGGAATATCAGGTTATTCTGGTGCTATAGGTATATCTGGAGCATCAGGTTATTCTGGTAACTCTGGTTATAGTGGTTGGAGTTTTTCTGGAGTGTCCGGTTTTATCGGTATTTCAGGATATTCTGGCTACTCTGGTATATCTGGCTACTCCGGTATATCTGGTTATGCTGGGCCTTCTGGTTATAGCGGGCAGTTCGGTGGAGATAGTGTTGCGTTAATATTTCAGTCTTCAGGCACCCCTTCAACCGGACAAATAACAACTAATAATACTAGTTTAAGTTCTACCACTGCTTTAAATATAAGTGTTACAGATAGTAATTCTATTACTATTACTAATTGGATAACTGCTTTTACATCTAGTACAAATACCTCTCATTATGGTTATTTAACTATCTATAAGAAAAGTAATTCAAGCTTTTCCACATATTATGTTAATAGTACACTAACTAATAACACAACATATTATACAGTACCTGTTACGTTTGTTGCAAGTTCAGGGGAAAATACAATTTCGAGCGGTGATTTAGTAATATTAACTTTTACAAAAACCGGCAATAAAGGCGCTCAAGGCCCTACCGGTCCGCAAGGCTTTCAAGGACCAAGTGGTCCGCCAGGCCCATCTGGTAGCCCAGGGGCTCCTGGCCCTACAGGTAGTCAAGGACCAACTGGACCACAAGGCCCAGCAGGTCCACAAGGTAGTACCGGACCACAAGGCAATCAAGGTGGTATTGGTCCACAAGGTGGAGCAGGCGCACAAGGCTTTCAAGGACCTCCAGGTCCAACTGGCCCACAAGGCAATCAAGGCTCTCCAGGTCCAACTGGCAATCAAGGACCAGCAAATCCTGGACCGCCAGGTCCTACAGGTTTTCAAGGTAATGCCGGTAATAATTCTTCTGGTCCACCAGGACCTCCTGGACCTCCAGGACCTGCTGGCAACAACTCTTCTGGTCCACCAGGGCCTCCAGGACCTCCAGGACCTGCTGGCAACAACTCTTCTGGTCCACCAGGGCCTCCAGGACCTCCAGGACCTGCCGGTAACAATTCTTCCGGGCCACCAGGACCTCCTGGACCTCCAGGACCTGCTGGTAACAATTCCTCTGGACCTCCAGGGCCTCCTGGACCTCCAGGGCCAGCCGGTAACAATTCTTCCGGGCCGCCAGGACCCCCTGGGCCTCCAGGACCAACTGGTCCTATGGGTAATTCTGTTACTGGTTATCAGGGACCTCCAGGACCTCCAGGACCTCCTGGACCAGCAGGACCTCCAGGGCCTTCAGGACCTCCAGGACCTACCGGGAATTACGGCCCTCCAGGCTGTGCAAACTATTCTGACGGTAGACTTAAAGAGTCTCTTACACCTATTGAAGGTAGTTTGGATGCGCTACGTAAAATTAACCTATATACATTCACGTATAAAAAGGAAATTTTATCAGCTGCTGAAACTAGTAACTTTACAAGTGAAAGACTTGATAAGTACGCCAACTCTAAACACGTCGGTGTATTAGCACAAGAATTAACAAATGTATGGGACCCTAGTATCGTTAATGGTTTAAAAATTAACAATACAAACTACATGCAGGTTGATTATAACCTATTAATGCCGTTAGTAATGGCTGCATTAAAAGATATAAGCAACACTGTTGATCAGATTAGTTCTAAAAAGACTTAAAAACATACAAAGAGTGGGTAGCAATACCCACTCTTTTTTATTTGATTATTTTAAACAATGGTTAAATATTAGTATATGTATCACACCAGTTTAATAATACAGGAAAATTTTTATAGTAATCCTTTAGAAGTTAGACAATATGCTCTTTCACAAGAATTTTCTGTAAGAGGTAATTACCCAGGTTTAAGAACCAAGCCATGTATTGCTGCCGGTGTTAAGGAAAGTATTGAAGATATAGTAAAAGCTCATGCAGGAAAAATCACTTGGTTTGGGACAGGAGACGGTAAAGAAGGAGACTATACCGGTAGTTTCCAATTAACATATGCAAAAGACCGTACATGGATACATAATGATGGTAATTGTTCATGGGCAGGAGTACTCTATTTAACGCCAGATGCTCCAGTGTCTGGTGGTACCGGACTATTTAAACATAAACGTACTGGTTGGATGCAAGTGCCTCGTAAGAGCGACGGTACACAAGATATAGATTTATTAAATAATACTATAGAAGGCTGGGAATATCAAGACTATACCAAATGGGACTTACATGATAAAATCGGCAACAAGTTTAATCGTTTGGTAATGTATAGAGGGGATTATTTTCATGCTTCTTTAGATTATTTCGGAGACAACCCACAAAACGGTAGACTGTTTCAAGTATTTTTCTTTAACACCGAATATTGATTTTCTTTGCACATTTAATAAAATAATATTATGATAAACACATATCAAATCTTTACTAAAGCATTTAATGATCAGTTTTGCGATCACATTATTAATACAGCAATGCTTTATCCTGAACAGGGCGGAATTGTAGGTACAGGAGAAACATCTCGTACAGATACAGGTATTCGTAGAAGCGAGATACGTTGGATTGATGTTTATGCGCACAGAGAAATTAATACCATTTTGAACGACTATGTTAATGCTGTAAACTCTAAAATGTTTGGTTTTGATATTGCTTATGGTTTTGATTCTCTACAGTACACAGAGTACAATGGTAACGGTGAAGTAAAAGGTTTTTATGGCTGGCACATGGACTGCTTACATGATCAGTACCAAATTCATGACCGTAAAGTTTCAGCAGTTGTACAGCTTTGTAACCCAGAAGATTATGAAGGCGGTATTTTTGAAATGGACGGAGTAGCAAGACCTGAATTTGATGTGAGTAAGTTTATGCCTCGTGGCTCTCTCTTAATTTTTCCATCATATTTGCAGCATCGTGTTACACCCGTTACAAAAGGTGTACGCAAGAGCTTAGTCACTTGGTACAACGGACCAAGATTTAAATAATTAATCAAGTTTAGTTAAACCAAGAACAGATTTAGCAACATACTGAGCTAACTGTTCTCTTGCAACTGTATCTTTAGCACCAAGCTTTGTGTGCTTAGTTTGCCAGGATTCTATGTCCTTTTTAAACTTGGCAAAGACTCCATCTATTTCTCTTAAAGCTATTTGTGTAGCTTTTTGTTCTTCTGGTACTCGAGGTTCATATAAACCAACCTCTCTCCAATCTAAAGCCACTTTTGGTTGATTAGGATTGATTATACTTTCCTCTTCTTCATCGTATAAACCAGGTATAGCGTCTTCAGAACCAGCATATTCAGTACCGCCTGCACCACCTGTTGCCCAGGACTCCCTAAGCACTTTACGGTATTTTTTAATTAAAGATGAATGATCTGTAGACATTTACAAATACTTATGGCTTTTTTTTAAAAATACACTATATATTTTATATGGGACTTTACGACACAATATACTACAAAGATAAGCTACCTACTAATAATGCAATGGAAGCGGTCGGGTATGACCCAAATGAGCTTATTATTTCCTACGAGTATGAATCTGAAGATTGTGTATTAAGTCTAACGAGGGATTTTCAAACTAAAGATCTTGGACAAAACATGTGCGAGTATACTGTTGAAAACGGAAAACTCTCTATAAAAAAATACAAAGAAGTAAAACAAGCAAGTTGGCAGACTTGTAACGGGTGGTTTAACGGGCTGCAACGTGGTGAAGAGTATTGGGAAAATGAAAACTATAGTGGGACAGTAAGGATGTACGATTTCAGATACGATGTAGAGAGTAAATGGGACTGCTGGGCAGAGTATAGTGTTACCTTCACAGAAGGAAATGTTACAAACGTTGAAATATTTGATTTTAAAGCTGTAGATAATACAGAACGGGTAAATACAAACAAAGCACTAGCGGATAAGATAAAATCCCAAAACGCTAAAATCCTTAACAAGTATTTTTTACATACAAAACCATTAAGATGGTTACGGCGTAAAATTCACAATGCTTTGTATAGTACTGGTAATTTTCTCGTACACTTAAGTTTAAAAGTTTATTAACTATGTAAGTAATAACTTACATGGAGAAGTTAACATTTGAGTTTCATAATGAGCTAAACCCATTAGTGTGGGAAGATAGCCATCTCAAATCCGATATAAGAGAAAAGCTACTAGAAATAGCTCAAGCGTTTTTAGACAGTATTGAAATAGATGTTGATGTTGAAGACATTACTCTAACTGGTTCATTAGCAAATTATAACTATACAAAATATAGCGACTTTGATTTACATATTATAACCGATTATAGTGAGTATCAAGTAGAACCAGAACTATTAAAAGATTATTTTAATGCTAAGAAAACTATCTGGAATACCACTCGGGATATAACTATAAAAGGTTATGATGTAGAGGTTTACATACAAAGTACAGAAGAACCTCATCATTCTTCTGGTGTATATTCATTAAAAAATAATGAATGGATAGCTAAACCAAATCCTACAAAAGAAAAAACAGAAATAGATTTAACACTTGTCAATAAAAAGAAACAAGCTATGTTAGATATGATTAACTATGCTTTAAGCGATGAATGCGATGTAGAATGTGCAGAAAAAACAAAAGAGAAGTTTATGGAGCTTAGGAAAGCCGGTTTAGAAAAAGGCGGAGAGTTTGCACCGGAAAACCTTGCGTTTAAAGAACTTCGTAGGTCTGGAGATGTAGAACGTTTAGTACAAGGAGTATTAAACAAAAAGAGTCAACAGCTTTCATTAGATAGCTTGCAAAGAGAGTCTGAATCTACATTTAAAAACTTTATGAAAGTGGGAGAAAAACGCGGGCCTCGTCACCGTTCTCTTACAGCCGGTCTTAATAAAATTGGACGCTCCGATGTGGCTAAAAGTTTTAATATTGTGGCGGCAATGCACAAAAAGAAAAAAACTGATAGCCATCAAGAAGATAAATTAAAGAAACAAAAGCAAACAAAAAGCGTAGCTAACACTTTATTACCTTACAATACTGCTATGGATATTATAACCAAGCATAACTTAGATATACAAAAAATTAAGTCCGGTAAGCCTCGCAGATTGAGTACAAGCGATACAGAGATAGGATTTAATCCTATTACAAACACATTCTATTTACGTAAATATTAACACATGAAGAGCTTGAACGCATTACAAACTAAGTATGAACTTTCATACGTTACAGAAGCTGTAAACGAACTGTATTTAAAGACATTTTTTGAAGCATTAGCAGCTCCAACCCCTGTTGCACAACCAGCTCCTCAAGCTCAACCAGCAGCTGCTCCAACACAAGCCCCGGTTGCTTCTGCTGCACAACCTGCAGCTCCAGCTCCTCAAGCACAACCTGCTCCTGCAGCTCCTGCAGCGCCTGCAGCTCAACCAGCTCAACCAGCTCCTGCTGCTCAACAGCAACAACCAGCTCAAGCTCAAGCTCCTCAAACACCTCAAGATTTAGAAAAAGCAGTAGAAGCCGATCCAAAACAGTTACCTGGTTTAATTCAAGCTTTAGTTAATAACGTCAAGCAAAACCCTCAAGCATTAGCGGCTCTACAGGCAGCGGTTGCAAGAAACGATATAAACGCAGTACAACAGCTAGCTGCCCAATATGCTCCTAAACAAGAAGAAACATTCGTAGGAGAACAAATTGATTACATTTTAAAGTACGTTGACACTCTTTCCAATAAAAACGAAGTACGTAAAGGCTTACAAGAGTATGTAGAGTCTGGTGGTAATATAGACGTGCTTAGACAGTATGACGAACAGTACGATGCAAACGTGCTAGGGGTTTATAAAGAATACTATCTACAAGAAGGGGTATGGGACACTATTAAATCTGTTGGTAAAGATATTTGGCAGGGTGTTAAAAATGTAGGTGCTGCAGCAGCACCTGTTATAGGTAAATACGGTCCATGGGCTGCATTAGGTGCTTTAGCTGGTGGCCCATTAGGTGCTATGGCTTTACCTATGTTAGCAAAAGCGCTTGGTGGTAAAGGTGGAGACGATAAAACAGATAAAACAAAAGAACAAAAAGTAAAACCTATCAATAAAATGACTGGTACAGATCTTTCTGGGGTGAGCGATGAAAAGTATAATTCGTTACCTTTATTAGCAGTAAAAAACAAATTTAAAGTACTTGACCTTACACCGGAAGAAGAAAATGAAATTGAAAAGGGTGCAGTGCTTAACTTATCTGATAAACAAGACAATACAGTACAATTTACATACAAAAATGGTTTAATGACGTTTATAAAGGTGTCAGGCGGATCCGGTGCAGCTCCTGCTCCAGCTCCAGCACCGGCACCAGCGCCTGCGCCAGAACCAAAACCAAAAGAACCAAAGCCAGGCAGAACACGTAGGCCTAGAGCAAAACCTGGTTTTATAGATGTTAACAACAGTATATATACCCCTGCTCAGGTAAAAAATGCAAAAAAGAAAATAGCTAATAAAGAATATGGTAGTAAAGAAGAGTTAGCAAATCTTAAGAAAATAGCAAAAAACCCGCAACGTAAAAAGAATGAATTACCAGTAGGGGAAAAAACATTTATGTCTTTAGCTAATAAAATCATAAATGAAATGCACAACTCTTCTAGTGATGTACCGTTAGAAAAAGCTAACAGCTAATGAATGAGTACTGTTGTACAGCAATCGATACTTAATAAAGGTAGGCAAGATAAGTTTCTGCTTGTCTTGAACTTACCTTCTATACTTAAGAGCGTTAATAAAACAGATGCCGGTTCAAGAGCAACGGATGTATTAAACCTGGATTCTTTGCAATATTCAATTCATGGTACAATTGTTCCGGAAACAACCATACCTGAAATAGAATTGCCGTTTGGTGGACAAACAGCAAAAACCACAAGTTATACTAAAAACTCTTACAAAGCTGTAACTGTTAGTTTTACAGTTGATAATCAATTCAATAATTGGTGGGTGTTATGGTATTGGTTAAATGTTATTAATAATAATGCCACGGGTACATATAATGCCGATGGATTAGCACCGTCTGACAATTTCTATGGGGTTGAAAACTATCAAACTCGGGTGACGGTATACGGTTTAGACGAATATAATAACAAAGTAATACAATGGGATTACTTAAACGCCTTTATAACTACTTTAGGTGACTTGACCTATAGCTACAGAGAATCTGGTCAAATTGAATCATCTTTTACGTTTGCATTTGGACAGTTAAACACGCAGTTACTAGACCCTAATACTTAAAAATACAAATAAGTGTTAGGTTTTAGGGGCAAAAATACATAAATAATAGTAAGAAACTTTTAAATACTATGCCACAACGCACCATTCAATCTCCTGGAGTACAGATTAACGAAGTTGATCTTTCCCAAATAGCAGTAACCCCAACTGGTACTAATGTTTTAGTAACCGGTTTTGCATCGCAAGGACCGACTTATGAAATTGTGGAGCTTGCTTCTTTAAGCGATTTTCAAACTGTATTCGGTACTCCTACAAACGCTGCAGAACGTTATTTTTACTATTCAGTACAGCAACTTTTTAATGCGGGTGGTAATCCAACAATTAAAGCAGCTCGTTTACCTTATGGTGATAATGCAGGTGCTGGTACAGCAAGCAACTATAGTGCATTAGCATTTCCAGTTGTAGCTATTCCTTCTAACCCAAGCGTCTATACAACTTCACAAGCGCTAGCAAATAACATTCCATTAAGTTCAGCTCAAGGTTATTACTTTGGGGAACCAGCACTAGTAACTTTAACACCACAACAGTATACAACAATTAGTCAAGGTGGTATTAATTGGAATGCTACAACAGGTAATACTGGTTTAAGTAGCTTTACTCTATCTGGTGCAAATGTATTAAGCAATCTTGGTGCAGCTGGTTTAGTTGTTATTAACGAAGGTCAAACAACTATCAACGAACAATTCCAAGGTTATTATTTAAACTTAGCTGATAGTTTAACAAACAATCCTGCTACAAATTTTGATGACGCAATAAACGTTAAGTCAATTAACAGTTCTTACTTCCAACCAAATATTACTGGTGCTGATTCAGAGTATACAGTAGTACCAACAAACAGCATTGGTTTTACAACAACAGCTCCTTACACAGCTACATACGGTAGCTTGTCACAGGACATTGAACGTATACCTACATTTAATATTGCTGCTTCAGGTTACGGCGACTGCTTAATTATATCGCTATTCAAATTACGTCCATCCCCATTCTCACCTAACACAACGACATTACAATATGTGTTAACTGAAGGTTATGCAAGTTCATTATATGCTAACCGTACAATACAAGACGTTAACGGTGGTGTGCCGAAATCGTTG
>Ga0007806_1000105_pt1 | contig 26728 bp, 37 predicted proteins | sample CryBogCBE18Aug09_FD_71192 | JGI IMG/M metagenome (GOLD analysis project Ga0007806, IMG submission 71192) | Freshwater microbial communities from Crystal Bog, Wisconsin, USA - CBE18Aug09 | ecosystem: Environmental > Aquatic > Freshwater > Lake | place: Crystal Bog, Wisconsin, USA | collected...
CCAATCCTAACAAGGTTGCTATCAACACTCCTACTGCTACCATTGCTGTTCGCGGCACTGACTTTACTGCTACTGTGGATGAGCTGGGGGCCAGCACAGTGATACTACTACCTAGTTGCCCTACCGGATTTGTGGATGTGGCCCGTGACTGCAAAACAGGCATTATTGATGTGATCACCGATGCCGGTCTGGTCACCCTAAATCAACCGTTCCAGGCCACCAAGGTCGAAAGCCGTAGCCTAGCACCTACCAAACCAGTGACCATCAGTCTCAGTCTGGATGCCATGAACAACCTGTTGATCCTTACTCCTCCGCCTGAACTGAAGAAAGCCATGCAGGAACAAAAGACCGACAACCGAGTAACTGCCTTGAGTCAAGACTTTCTCAAAGAAGCCGACCTCAGCAATGTGTTAGCCGATCAACAACGACAACTATTACAAACCAAACTGCAACAGGACTTTTTGGACCAGGACTTCTTGGCCAACATACTCACAATCTTGAATGAACAGTTGGCCGCTGACCTAAATCTCTTAAACAACACCACGAAAGGCTTGCTACCAGACTACAAGGCCAGCACCGGAGTCGTGGCTGCTGTGGATGATCTATCAGTCACACTCAGTCGTAACGACGGCAGCAACATGCAGAGTGTAACGGTGAGCAAAACTGACAATGCCACCATCTATCAAACACAGGGTAGCGTCACTGTAAAGAATCGTGTCAACACCGGTGGCACCACCGTCATAACCTTAAAACAGAATTGATATGAACGACTGGGACGAAGGTAACTTTAAATTTGCTACAGCATTGCTCGTCTTGTTGGTGCTGTGGATCCTGAGCTTATTTTTTCTTCCTTCTGCTCATGCGCAGACCGCCCAGGACTCAGCACAGGCCATGACCAACTATGCCACGGCCAATTCAATCTACATTGATCAGATTGGGGCGGGCAACAACACCTATGTGATTCAAAACGGTAGTCAAGATGCGGTAGCAGGACCAGGACAGAACACCATGCCTATACAGGGCACCGGCAACACTGTAAAGATACGCCAGGGTGACCCTACCGATCCCATAGGAGCCAATAGAGTAGAAGGTGCTATATATGGTGATTTCAATTACATAGGTGCCAATCAAGGCATCACACTTGGCAACCAAACCAACGGACAGGACACCGGTGGACACTATCAGCAGATATCCATTACCGGCAACAACAACACAGTCAACACTGAACAGACCAACACCAATGCTGGTGCTCACTATCTTTCAACCACGGTGGTGGGCAACTACAACACACAGACCATAAGCCAGACCGACAACACAAACAAGAGTGTGACAGCCACTACACAGGGCAATGCCAACACCTTGGCAGTGAGTCAGAGCGGTCTGGGTTCACAGAATCTCAATGTGAACTTGTTGGGCAATGGCAACTCGGCCACGGTCACACAGTCGGGCAACACTGGTAATAATGCTAATATCTCGATCACCAATGCTGGTGGACCGGGTAGTGTTAATTTAACACAAACTGGTGGGCAGAATTATAACATTAGCACAGTTTGTGTGACCGCGGGCGGCTGTCAACCCATAACAGTAAGACAGGGGAATTGATTATGATACAGTTTAATCTACTCAAAGAAAAACGCATAGCTCAACAGCATATAGATGCGGCCAGTTTATATGTCACTGAACATGGTGGTGAATTTATCATACGCAAGCGACACATAGAGTTCTATGTGCCCACTGAACACTCGGCCATTGTGGCCCTGCGATTTCCGTTCCTGCATGCAGAACAATACATTTGGTAAGGAGTTGATATGGCCACCCAAAAACCTTTGACTATTGCACCGGTATGTCAAGCCGAAGGCTGTAAAGAAGGTGCTCAAATCTTGAGCATACACGGCACTCAAGCCACCCATATGAAAACTTGTGCTCGTCACACTTACCAGGATCTACCCGAAGAACAAGAAAAATTAGAAACATTTTGGCCACCAAAAAACAATTAGCCCTGGAGTGTATATGTAGTTAATTATTACAAAATGATCTGTAAATATAGTGTCAGCATAACAACTACAACGAGCTGTCCGAGCATCAAATTTCAAGGCCCTTAGGGGCCTTATTTTTTTGTTATTCAGAATAAGTTAAATACATGATGTTCAAAAAAATACTCGTTAGTCCTTGGACTGCTCTCATAACTCTAGCCCTTGTTACAGCCTTGCGCATAGCAGATCCTGCTTTTGTAGAATCGGTTCGTTTACGCTATTTTGATACTTTAGTAACCAGCCGGCCCACTGAGGTAATTGGTGTAGATGTCGTAAATATTGATGAAAAGGCCTTGGAGCGATATGGCCAGTTTCCTTTTTCAAGAGATATATATGGAAAAATTATTGCTGATCTGTATCGTCGCCATGCGGGCCTTGTGGTATTTAACGTTCTCACTCCTGATCGTGACCGCCTTGGTCGAGATGCGGATTATATAGCCGCCCTTCGACAGTATCCAACTGTCTTGCCCAACATTGGATCAACCAGTTCACGCAATACACCGCGTGTGCCAGGATCCGTTGTGATAGGTCCGTTTCATGAACAGTTTGTAGACTATCCGGGCATCATTGCCAATCAGCCCGGTATTGAAGCAGCCGCAGTCGGTGTAGGTCTGGTTAATACCTTGCCCGAGATTGACGGAGTAGTTCGACGCATGCCTTTGGTAGCATCGAGTCAAGGCAAACTGTATCCCAGCTTGGCCATGGAAGTGTTACGAGTAGCTGGTGCTGACACCACGTTCCAGGTCAAGATCAATGAGAATGGCGTGGAAAAAATGCGTATCCCCAAGTTTGGCGCCATTACCACTGACAGTCTCAGTCGCATCTGGATTGACTGGAGTCTAGTTCCAGAACACTACAGTTTAACTGACTTGCCTCGAGACTTCGAAGGTAACATAGTCATAGTTGGTGTGTCGGCACAAGGTCTTGCCAATCCGGTGGCTACTAGCCGTGGTGAGATGCTACCACAGGACCTACAAGCCGCAGTGTTAGGAACTGTGATTGCCAATAGAGATAGACCGGCCATTACCAGACCCGACTGGGCCGACGGCGGCGAAGTCCTGTTACTGGTGGCTCTAGGTACAGCATTAATTTTCTTATCAAGGTGGACTTATGTTGGCATTATTTCAAGCATTGTTGTTGTTGGCGGGCTCATTCCTGTTTCTAGTTATCTGTATAGAACTCATGCTTGGCTCGTTGATATTTCTATTCTGGTTAGTGGTCTGGTATTGGTTTGCCTACATACTTATGGGGTTAAGTTCGTAAGTGAGTTCCTGCAGAAGCAACAGATCAAGCGGCAGTTTGGAAGCTATGTAAACCCTACCATAGTAGAACGGTTACAAAAAGATCCCAGCCTGATCCGATTAGGTGGAGAACGCAAAGAACTTAGTATCGTCATGACTGATCTGCGTGGATTCACTACCTTGGGTGAATCATTTGGAGACGATGTAGAAGGACTCACACAGATCATGAACGACTACATGACTGCTCTAAGTGTTCCTGTGTTGAAGAATGATGGCACGTTGATAAAGTTCATCGGTGATGCCAGCTTGCATGTGCATGGGGCTCCTTTAGATGATGTGAATCATGCCCGCACAGCAGTGCAAACAGCTATAGAAATGATCCAGGCCATTGAAGATTTCAATGTGGAGCTTACGGCCAAAGGTCGTCCGCCCGTGGGCATGGGTGCCGGTGTCAACACCGGCGAAACCTTGATTGGTAATATTGGTGCCAAGACCAAGTTTGGCTATGATGTGCTAGGAGACTCAGTATCAACAGCGGCACGCTTGGAAGGACAAACCAAGGCATACGGAGTGCTCCTGATTATTGGACCTAGAACAGCCGAATTGGTTCGAGATAGTTTTGACGTGGTCTGGTTAGACAACATTGCTGTCAAAGGCAAGACCATTGGTCTGGATATCTACACAGTGGGCAAAACCATAGCATACAAACATGAAGAATACCGTAAAGAATACCTACGCGGTGACTGGAAGAAAGCCCTGAAGTGGGCTAGAGAGCTGGCTGTAGATCCAGGTGTGGATATTCCAGAATACTATTCTAAGATGATCGAGCGTTTAGAAGGTGGTGTACCGGCCAACTGGGATGGTACCTACCATGCTACCAGCAAGTGATCAAAACTGCAGGTGTAGGCCAAGACGCAGATTGTTGCCAACTACAATTAATTCCATAGCACCGATCACTTGTAAAATCTCCAGACGATACTGTGGAATTTGATTGGCCGTCAAGTAGATCAAAGGTGTAGCGATCAAGAAATATAAATTTAGTTGTGCAGTGGTAGGGTGCGGACCCAACAAGGGATTGTGCTCGTAGTAGCCTTCATTATACCTATGGGTCATGTTGTGTGTGGTTGCCCAGTCACTCAACAACAAGGCACCATCAACTGCGGCCCAAGTCTTCTCGTCTGTGGTCCATTCTCTGGTCTCGGCCATGACCGATAACGACAGCATCAATAAAATTGAGAAGATTATTTTTCTCATCTGGATTTTTGTTCTTGTAGCTTGCTCTTGGCAAGATCTAGTACAATTTCCACTTTCGACCTGCTAGGTATTAGTGTGTAATCTATATTGGTATCTTGTAATGCTTGCTCCCAACGCTGGATAAAAGCCTCATAATTGTTACACTGGTCTAGTTCGCTAAATGCTTGTGTTAAATTTGTTTGCAACTCGCGGGTGATCTGATCAAAAAATTCCTGACTAAAAAAATGACGACGATTGTAATCGGCGATAGCCCGAGCCTGCGTCATTTTTTCTGTCCAAACTTTGGATGTACAGTTGTGTAGTTGTTTCATAAGTTTAACAATGGCCTGGAGTCGCTGTTCAGGATCCTCTATTAGATCATAACTTTCGTCCCAAACATCGCCAAAAGTTTTAAATCCATAACTGCGTAGATATTCCAAACTGCCCCAAGTGCTGGCCAACACAAAAGGTTGACCACATGCAATAGGTCTCAGACTTTTTTCAGTCAGATGTAGACGACTGTCGTCAAACAAGGTTTCCAGCACTATTTCTATATCAGTAGCTTCGTAATCTTCTAAGACAAAATCTGCACTGGAGTTGCTGCTGGCGGCTGTGGCATCAAAGTGTTCTTCCAACGCAGTTTGCGGTTTCCAGACAGGATTGATAAATTCATGCATGTGATAATGTATGCCCAATTCTGGTTCAACAGGATTAATTGTGGTACGACAACACTCTTGAAGATTGGCCTGGATCAAAAGTTCAATAAAACGCAAACGATATTCTCTAGTTCCAGACCAAGCCCTGTTATAGATTAGAAAGGTTTTCTTTACTTGTTTTTTTTGGCTAATATGTTGAGCATATCTGAACCAGTCGCGAGCAATTACAGCATGACTCCAGTAGTAGACAGGTATCAGCTCTCCATCTAGCAGGTGTTTGTGCAAATCATTGGATCTTTTTTCACTGTGTAGTAGCAGTGATTTTTCAAAAATATTATTCTCGTAATTCAAATTCTTAGGAGTGTAAGAAAAAATTTTGCATGCTGGATGGATGCGCGGATTTTTTTTATAGAACTCGTGGTTTAACGGTTCCTGATCATTGCACCACATGGCCGGACTGGTTGTTTTTGTGTACCATTCTCCTGGACCAGGCTCCACAGAAAAATCACGCAGGCTATTCAAATCATGGATATTTTTTGAACCGTGCGGGTAGAAACGATAAATTACTACACAACCACCATATATCTGCTGGGCCACAGCTTCAACGTAATGATACAGTCGGTCCAATGGAATACTCATAGTTTCTATTTACTAACCTGTCCGAAAGACTCAAAATTAATACAATCATAAAATATAATCTAGAAGTATTCTGGGATGACGAATACAAACAGCTTGACTACCAAAACGAACCGTTTAACGATGAAGTCAGCGTTGTGACCTGGATCGGACAAGGCTATGCACCACGTTTTACAGGCGACATGTGCGACATGCGCAGTCCACAGCCGTCATGGAATCAACAGTTTATAGATCACTTTGCGGCACAGGGCTGGAAAGATATTGGTACCAGTTACTACCGTATGGCCACCGGCACCTGCCTACCCACACACGGCGATCTTTACAAAAAGTATATAGATCTATTTGATCTCCAAGGACAAGAACAAAACATACGGCGTGCCATAGTATTCTTGGAAGACTGGAAGTCCGGTCATTACTTTGAAGGCTTAGGAAAGGCCGAAACTGGATGGTCGGCCGGTACAGTGATAGAATGGATCTATGATACTCCGCACATGGCTGCCAACATGGGTCCAGAACCCAGATACACTTTACAGATTACCGGACATTTATGATCAACTCCAGAAACGAATGGGATCCACTTAAATCTGTAGTTGTAGGATCTGCCGAGTGTGCCAACTGGCCCACAGAAGATCCGGTATTCCAACAGGAAGCTGAAAAAACTACCTGGAAGGAAACTCCGGTACCCAGTGGTCCTGTGCCAGACTGGATCATTGAAGAAACTGAAGAAGATCTTGCAGGACTGTCGGATATACTGACAGGTTTAGGTGTTGAAGTGCTGAGACCTGACGGATTCAACTTCCAGGCCGCCGGTGGTATGTACAACTACTGCCCTAGAGATCGACTGCTGGTCTGGAACAAGTCTGTAGTTGACTGTGCCATGATGTATCCCTGCAGGGACCAGGAAATCCTGAGTCTAGACTGTGTTATCGATCAGTGCTCAGATGTCAGACACATGCCCAGAGACCAAGACATGACCTTAGACGCAGCCAACATCTGTAGACTAGGCGATACCTGGCTGTATCTGCAGAGTCCCAGTGGCAACGAGCAGGCCAGAATTTGGTTGGAACAGGAATTTCCTGAAGTCACCATAGAAGCCTGCAACTTTTACGCCGGGGTACACATTGATTCAACCATAGTGCCTGTGCGTGAAGGCCTGGTCATGTTGAATGCCAGCCGCGTGACCAAAGAAAATTGCCCTCGGGCGTTTGACTCATGGGAAAAGATCTGGATCACGGATGTGGTAGCACAGGGTTTTTATCAGTATCCTTATGCTTCAAAATGGATAGCCATGAACATGTTGGTCGTAGATCCCGGTACTGTAATCGTAGATGCGGCTCAAACAGAGATAATTACTATGTTGGAAGCACGTGGAATCACAGCCATACCACACACCCTGCGTCACAGCAGGACCTTGGGCGGTGGATTTCATTGTGTAACACTAGATTTGGAAAGACAACACACATGAGAATCACCTGGGTATTGGCCGATGAAACGGTACTGAGTCCTGGTCAGGATATTGCACAATTAAAAATGATTGGCAGTACCTGGGGGTCATGGCGCACCTGGCGTGCCTACGGCACAGACAATGTGATTTGCCACGACGTTAAAAAAGCCAGCGAACTGCTGAAGCGTGCTTTCCAAGCTGTGTGCAATTTTTACCTGCCCAACGAACACTATGCTCTGTTGGATCGTCCCCTGGGAGTAAATCTGTATCAAGGTGCGTTTGTGCATGATGTGGTACGACAAGAAGAAATCATAGCCCTTCATCTGGCAGCCAGCCAGAGCGACATTGTTTTACTGTTGGGTTTTGACTGTTCAGAACAGGAAAACAGTACAGATCTCATGCAGGAACATCAGGCACAACACTATCAAGGTTTGTTCCGTCAGGTCATTTTGGACAATCCAGAAAAACAATGGGTCTTGATCGATCATGACGCTGATATTCGCCAAAGTCTTGACGACTTGCCAAATCTTACCAAAGACACCATGTCAAATGCTCTGACCTTGTTGGGCAGTTGACATCTAAGTCATACTGCCGTATAATAGCACTATGACTACACTCAAGCGTATTGGTTTCTGTTGCAAATGGCTCAATGACCCGTCCGAATGCGGCGGCATGAAGGTCAATGCAGTGGATCGAGATCTTAACGGCCGTAGTACCACCATGCGCTGGTTGCGTGAGCATCCGGCTGAAGCAGAACAGCGTCAGTGGGACATCATGAATCACAATGCCGCGGCTGCTGTGCGCCTGATTGAGCGTGTGGCCACTCTTCCGCCCGAACGTCGTATGGTTCGTCTTGGAAGCGAAATGCTACAGGGCTATACTGAAAAAGACTGGAAGGCCTGGTGGCAACGGCCTGAGATTCAAGATCATCTCGAACGCATCTTTGCACCCATTGGCGAAACAGCACGTAGATTAGATGTGCGCATCAGTTTCCATCCCGGACAGTTCTGTGTCTTGGCATCGGAGAATCCTGGCATAGTAGAACGAAGCATTGAAGAATTTGAATATCATGCAGACATGGCTAGATGGATGGGCTATGGCAAGAAATTCCAAGACATGAAGATCAATGTGCATATTAGTGGCAAGCGTGGTCCTGCGGGTCTAAGAGAAGCCCACTCAAAGTTGTCGCCCGAAGCTCGTAACTGCATCACTATCGAAAACGAAGAAAACTCCTGGGGGTTGAATGATTGTCTTACCATTTCTGATCTTGTTCCTGTTGTGCTTGATATTCATCATTATTGGATACGCGAAGGAGCCTATATCCAGCCCAACGACGAACGTGTTAAACGAGTTGTTGATAGCTGGCGCGGTGTTCGCCCTGCTATGCATTACAGTATCAGCCGGGAAGACATACTTGTGGGACATGATGCACACCAAGCCCCCGACTATCCGGCGCTTCTGGTAGAAGGCCACAAGAAACAAAAGTTACGAGCACATTCGGACTTCTACTGGAATCAACCGGTCACTGACTGGGCACTCAGCTTCTGGGATCAGTTCGACATACAGTGCGAATCAAAATCTAAGAACCTTGGATCTGAACAGGTTTACAATCGTGCTGTAGAATTAGGATTAGTTTAAATGTTGACCTCGGTAGAACACGAATATTACGGAGTTGAATTGGATTCCATTCCTACATCGGTGTTGGCCTGGGTGGTCGAAACCTATGGACCACTTGGTGCAGGTCGATGGTTTACTAAGGGCAAAACATTATATTTTTACGACAAGCAGGATCACGCAATGTTTTTATGGAGATGGTTATAATGGATTTTATTTTTGTTGGTGCAGGCAATGCTTGGCAGTATATCCGTAACGATTGGAAGTCAAATCGTGTGCGCTTTTGTGCTGAAGTGTTTGCCTGGGCCTGTAGTGTTACGTCGGCTATAATATTTGCTGCCACGGTGCCTGACATTCCGGTGGCACCGCTGTATGCTATTTTTATTTCAGGCTGTTGTGCCAGTTGCTGGGCTTGCTGGACTAGACGCAGTTTTGGCTTGATGGCCAATTCTGCGTTCCTAGTCACTATCGATGGAATCGGCCTGATACGATACTTTTTACATAATTAAGACTTGGCAGTCTTGGGCTTGCGTGTTTTTGTTGCAGGCTTGGTAGCACTCTTGGTAGCAGTTTTCTTAGCAGGTTTTTCTGTGGGTTTTGGTGCAGGAAATGGCATGGCTGCTTCGCTCACAGGTGCTTCTGTAGGTGCTTCAACCTTATAAGGTGCATCAGCTGGAATCTTCACCGCCGAACCAAAAAGTTTTTTGAAAAAGTCAATCATGGTAATTCTCCTTGTGGAATATTTATACAGCAGATTGTTACAGTCATTAAACTTTAATATTATTGTGGCGACGCAATGATAAATATCAGTAGAAACCATGAGTTTCTAAATCTTACAAGGAGACACACAATGTCAACATTTTTTCAAAGAATCAAACAATTTTTCTGCATGAAAGATTCGGTCAGCACCGGTCTTGATGCCTATATAGCCAACAAGAATCCACAAAGCGTGGCCGAAGTTGAGCAGTTGACCCAGCGCTATCTGGGTCGTGGAGTCTGCGGGAGGACCTTATAATGTTATTGCTAATTTCAAAAATCGCCAAATGGTTGGACAAGTACGCGGCCAAAACTGGTCGTCATGAATCATACCTCGGAGGTCTATGATGCGCGAATTTATCAAAGAACTGATCGAGTGTTGGCAAGAAGCCCGACGTGCTTATGTACGGGCCCACATGATCGACGGACACTGGCTCTAGCATGATCACCACAGAATTTCTAGCCATACAGGACTATAATAGATTCAAGGACTGGCTAGAAATCCAGGATGAGGAAACTCGCCAGCTGTATTTCGGTGTAGCTGGCAGTCAGTTTCTGATTGAAAATCTGATGGATCGTGTCACAGGCGATCCAGCCCATCACCATTTCCTAATAGCAAAAAACGGCAAGCAGTGGGTAGGAACCATCCATATTGCTACTCATGAACGTTCAGTAGAGTTTGGCGTTATCGTGCTGAACGAATACCGCGGGCAAGGCATTGCTAATTTAATGATGGAAGAAGCCTTGACCTGGGCTCGCAATCGCGGCTATCGTGACTTGTACATGCACTGTCTGGGCTGGAACAAACCAGTACAACACTTGTGTCGCAAGCACGGGTTAGAAACATCCAACATGATGGGCGATACCGAAGCTGAACTACACCTACTGCCGGCTGACTGGATCACTATTAATCAAGAATTTGTAACCAAACAACGCAACTGGTATCATAGATTGTTAGAAAACAATCGCATGATATTCCAGAAAATCTACAGCTAAGTAACAGTATGAATATTATTATCGCCACTCTGGTGATGACCCACATCACCATAGCGTGTGTCACCCTATACTTACACCGTAGTCAAGCACATCGCGGAGTTACATTTAATCCTGTTATAGCACACTTTATGCGCTTCTGGTTGTGGCTTACAACCGGCATGGTCACCAAAGAATGGGTGGCCACACACAGAAAACATCACAGATATACCGAAGAGCCAGGGGATCCGCATAGTCCGCATGTGTCAGGATTTTGGACCGTGATGATCAAAGGTGCCCTGCTGTACAAACAGGCAGCACGAGATCGTGCCATGATCCAGGCCTACGGCACAGGCACTCCAGACGACTGGCTTGAGCGCAACTTATATTCCAAATATACGGTACTAGGCATACACCTTATGCTAATCATAGACCTATATCTTTTCCAGCTATGGGGTTTTGTGGTCTGGGGCATACAGATGCTGTGGATTCCGTTTTGGGCTGCCGGAGTAGTCAACGGCCTAGCTCACTGGTGGGGCTATCGTAATACCGATACAGCCGATCAAAGCCGCAACATATCACCTGTAGGCCTTGTAATTGGTGGCGAAGAACTACACAACAACCATCATGCCGAACCAGGCAATCCACGATTAAGCAGACATTGGTGGGAATTCGACATAGGCTGGATGTACATTACCGTTCTACGCTGGTTGGGTTTGGCTAGTTTGAGGCAAGAAATATAACCAAAATCTCTAGGAAAATGTGCGGTCGCAATATATTATACTAAATAATATTGCGCTGCCAGGTAAGGCAGTCTCATTTAACCCAAGGAGAAAACCATGTTTCAATTCAAATCAGTAGTAGACCAAGTAGCACAAGTTTCCAAAATGCCTTTGACCTTTGTTGAAGACAAGACCCTGCGTAGCAGCCTAGAAGCTGTGGTTGACGCTCAGACCAAATTTGTCAAGTCTTTTTATGACACCACTTTGGATTTGTCCAAGCAGGCAGTAGAAAAAGCCAAAGAATACGACTATTCTAAGCCATTTGCCGAAATAGCATCAGAATACTTGACCAAGTAATTCAACCAATTCCGGTAGATTTTCAAGCCCTGGCAACAGGGCTTTTTCTTGATTGACAAATAAGGCCATTTCAGCTATACTGTATCTACAGTAACTTAAAAGAGGTATAACATGAAACAGCGTATTTTGGTAGTAGCATTGACAGCAGCCGTTTTGGGCATGACTGCCTGCAGTTCTAATCCAACCGTGACTTCTAACAGTGGTCAGGCCATCGCAGATCAACGACTGGCCACCAGCGAGTTCCGCCGCCAAGGGGTACGACTGACCTACAGTCTGTCAGGTGAAGTGGAAGCTATCGAAGTGACTGGCTATGCCGCGGTATGGGGCAACAGTCAGAACGCCGAGCGCGAAGCTTATCGTGTGGCCGAACTCGAAGCCAAAAAAAGCCTAAACGATTTTATCAACAAGGAAACCATCAGCAGTTCAGTTTCTGTGCGTATGATCAGTCAAAATCTTGAGCATGCTCAGGATCAAAAGTCCAATCGCACTGTCAGTAACAATCGAGCCGATTCAGACGAGTTGGTAGCAGTAGACGCCGAATCATCCAGTGCTGGCACCGCCGGCAATACTGATCAAGACGACAACTCAGCTGTACGCAAAGATGCTCTAAAGATTGCCAGCCGTGTCAGCACCACTATCACCACACAGAACCGTGGCATCCTAGGCGGACTTTACCTGGTAGACGGGCAGGTGATCAACGATGGCAAAACTGTGCAGGCTGTGTATCGTTGGGACAAGAAGCACAATGTGAGTCGACTACAAATCCGTAACATGATGTCCATGTAATTGTGCATAGACTCTTGATCTTGTTGTCCTGTGTGTTGTGCTTGTCGGCGCAGGCGCAGGTTCCTTATCAGTTGTTGATATCCAGTCCATTGGGCATGGTGATAACAGCTGGTTCTTGGTTGATCAAGGACAGCAAAAAGGTCTACTACATTGAAGTAGAAGGTCGTGGAGCTACTAGCCAGGAAGCCCGTGACAATGGTTTTAGATTGGCAGTTGAACAGGCCATTGGCACTGTGATTGCCAGTGAAACTGAAGTGCGTCAAGGGCGCATCACCCGTGATGAAATTATCTCGTATGCGGCTGGACATGTGGATCATTTTGAAATAGTAAGCACTGTTGCTGTTGCCGAAGGCTATCGGGTGCGCATGCGAGTCTGGGTGGCACCCAGCGTCATGAGCCAACGACTCTTGGTTCGCAGTGAGTCAGCTGGTCAGATCAACGGAGATCATGCCGCAGTGGTCCTGGACAGTATCAATCGTGAATATGCTCAGGGCGATCGCATGACTGCTACTGTCCTGCGCGATTGGCCCAAGCGCAGTTTTGATATCGAACTGGAGCCCAGCACCATTACTCAGGATGAATGGCGCAGGCCTTCATTGAATCTGACCGTTATCATGACTTTGAGCAAGATCTATGCCGACAGCCTGTTTGAAGCCATGCAGTTGAAACGCAATCAACCCATAGATTCAATACGTTTGAATCAGTTGTATCAGACCTTGATTGCCAGCGAGCCCAAGCTGGAAATATCCATTATGGACTATCAAAATCAACGGATACAGGTCCAGTGTTATGACGTACCCGAACTGGATCACCAGGTCAATTATCAGGTGCCTGATCAATTTTTGGTAGAATTTCGTGGGCCTTATCTGTTGCTAAACACTCGTATGCATCTGCATGTGCCTATAAAACTGCCGGTTACGGCCCAGAGCTTGGCAAACATGCAGTCAGTACAGGCCAAAATAGTACGCAGATCCGAGTGCAAATAGTCAAACTGTCACATTTTGAAGAGATAAGTAATAGAGTGAATATTATGGCATGTGCTATAATATGCGTAGTTAATTAAACAGTCGAGATCATGGCCCTACTTCCCGAAACAGATACCTCTGAAAAAGATCACTCCAAGCTTCTGCAAGATGCTGGCATGTATGTTTTCATGGGTGAAGTAGATGACGATGCCATCAAGCCCATAATCGAATGGATCCTGGTTGAAAACCATGTGACCAAAAAGAAGAAAAAAGAACTGCTCCTGATGATATGTTCAGAAGGAGGAAGTGTAGAAGACGCCTTTGCCTTGATCGATGTCATGAAAAGCAGCGCTATTCCAATCAAGACAGTAGGGTTAGGGTGTATTGCCAGTTCCGGGCTTATGATATTTCTAGCAGGAGCAAAAGGTCGACGCTACTTGACACCCAATACATCAATTATGAGTCATCAGTACAGCCACTATGCAGATGGCAAGCATCATGAACTGTTTGCTATGCAGAAAGAACACAACTTGATCCAACGTCGTATGTTGTTGCACTATCGCGAATCAACCGGCCTAGATGAGGCCACTATCATGACCAAGCTGTTGCCAGCCAGCGATATGTATCTATCAGCCGAAGAAGCTCTCGAGCTACACATCTGCGATGCTATTTCAGATTTAAAACGCTAATCAACGTCTACGTTCGCGACCTAGATTTTTTTTGCTACCCAACTTTTCATCTGACTTGCTGGCCTTGACACTACTACGTTTTCTACTGACTTGATCTAAATCTGCAGCATCAGTATTGGCCACAGTGCCCCCGGGTTCTTCGGGCATGTCATCGCCTTTGCCAGGACTGATTTCTACTGAAATCTTGCCACTGGTAGGCTGAAGACTGGAACCTTTGGTCTTGAGACGCACTTCGCCATGTATAGTGGCTGGCCAAAATGCTTCGGTTACCAGCTTGTTGCCCTTGATGTTGGTATAGAGCTGTATGAAATTGTAACCCAAACTCTGTATCACAGCTTTTTGGAATCCTGGAACAGCATCCTTATCGTTGACCGCTTCAATCACGTCCTTGGTCACACTGTACCAGATCTTACCACCGGCAGTGCTGGGACTGGCCTGAACTCGCGGACTGATGCGCTTGTTAAAAGTATTCATTATGCGCTTGGGTATGGGTTCACCCTTGGCATAGTTCATTTGTATGGTCTGGATCAGATCTGGATCAAACGGCAACAAAGAAGCATATTCTTTGGGAACTGAACTGGGACTGTTTTTGTACAACCAGTTCATCATGGCAAACGGCTGTGTAAAGGCGCTGAGGCTGGGATCCACGGCCACATCATAAAATTTGGCAGCCTTGGGATATTTTTTTCTAGTTTCAGCCGGCATCTTGATACCACTTAGAGCCGGAGGAGCTCCTTTACCAGCGGCCTTGCTACTGATCTTGACAGCATGCCCTGTTTCGTCATTGACCACACTGAAACTGTCAGCCAATGGATTGTTACTGGCCTTGGGAAAATACATGATCATGTCGTTTAGATCAGTTCCAACAAACTCGTCAAAATCTTTACGAGTGCCTTTTTTGAATACAGTGGCTCCTGACAGGAGACCCATGACCCCAATATACTCGCTGGCATACAGTTCGATGGCCTTGATTTCATCCTTGCTGAGATCAGGTGGAAGTTGCGGCACGCGACCTTCGGCAGCCTGGCGTGCTAGATATACCACCGCATCGCCCAGTTTGCCCAGTTGCTTTATGCGTGGACTGCCTGAGATTTTTTCATACATTTGGCTGGCCGGAAATCCGCCTGCATTGAGCAGCTGTTCGATATTGTTGCCAAAATCGGCCACTTCTTGATCCTGCACATCAAAGATATCACTGCCTTTGACTGCCAAGGTCTGGCTGGCCTTGCTGCCAAATTCTTCAGTTTTTAACAGCTCATTGTTTTTTACCTGTTGACCATCGGTGGTACGCAGAGTTATCACGCCTTTGGGTCCTGACTGTACCCAGGCCGAAACAGCACGAGCTTCTTTGGGATCAATGGTCACTTCACCACCCGATACCAGAGTAAACGGACTACCGGTCTTGACCTTGAGCAAAAACAGTTCTGGACGACTATAGGGTTTGTTATTTTTGGGATTGATCACTGCACTGGCCTTGGTAGCCGGTATTTCCGTGGCCGAAAGATTGGCTTCGGACAGGAGATTTTCCAACAGATTTAGTATATCGCGCATCAACATATTTACCGTGATAAGTACGCTGTCATGATTACTATCAGCGTTAGAGTTTGTGGTGATGCTTGGTCGAACCCAAACGAAGTCCAAACAGCCCTTGCACAGCCCGGTACTTTAGTGTTAGATTTCCATAACGAGGGAGTCAGCCTGGGTGCTATTGGCCTAACAAGCATGATTGAACAGTCTGGTCGCGATCCTGAATCAGTTGTGATCATGAACAATCCCAATCGTACAGAACTAGTACCATACATCAACACTACCGATACCAGGAATCACTGTCTGGATCTGGCCAAAAGCTATTGGCAGAAATCTGTACTTCCTGCCGATAATTCTAAACCGTTTGGGTATTTTGTTGGTCGGCATACGGTGGCTAGATGTGTAATGCTGTACGACATTTGGCACCACCATGCGGATAAATTTATTTTGAGTCACATGCACAATCGTGGTCCGTTACCTTGGATCGAACCGCCAGCTGGCATCAATCTAGAACGGGCACAGGACTGGTTGTTTCAAGGAGAATTCGCTAGATTTGTACACTGGTACAATTCCTGTCCTGTGACATCCATTGACGGTCATGCTGTAAGAGACCACTACGATCCAGATCAAAATACCAACCGTGATCTACTTACACACTATGATAAATTTGTTACTGAACTGGTGTCCGAAACCTATACCCTGGGTGATACATTTTTTCCTACAGAAAAAACCTTCAGACCCATCATGGCTGCCAGACCCATCATAGTGTATGGGCCGCGAAACTTTTTAGCCCGATTGAGAGACCTGGGTTTTGAAACCTACCACACCTGCTGGGACGAAACCTATGACGAACTGGAAGGTCCCGATCGTTGGCAAGCAATCAAAAAACTACTGCCGACAATACATGTCACCGACGTGACCTGGGCCATAGCTCATCGTAATCGTCAACATCTACACCGCTTGATCTATGATAACGCAAATATTTGATCGCGGGTGGGGGCCAGACTGGCCAGCCAAGCAGTTTGAAATTGCCATAACTGACCCCATGTTGCGCAATCTAGCACAGGACAACAGTCGCACAGTGGTAATCAACAGTACCTGGTACAGTCAAGAGTTTCATCAAGAAGTCATGTCACAGCTACGTACCATGCAGTTTGATTGTATAGTGGTCGTGGCCATGTTGGATCCTGCTATACCACAACCAGCCTGGTACGCAGAATTTGACTGTAAAGTTGTAGGCCTAGGTTACTATACAGGTCCGGGTGCTGTGGACTACTGGGCCTTGCTGACAGATCAGTACAATCTAGATAAACCCTGTATGGATCCAGGTCGTATTGACAGGGCCTACATGTGCTTGAATCGTAAACCACACTGGCATCGGCGTAGACTTTACGACGAACTGGCCAGCATGAATCTCCTGGATTTGGGCATAGTAAGCATGGGACAACAACGTATCTTGCCAGTGGACTGTGAACACGACAACATGGCTCCCGAAGCAACCAGAAAGCTGTACGGCATACCCAATGACATTGTGAGTTTAGGTCATGCCGACAACTGGGCCAGACACTTGGTCAACATAGTGACCGAAACGGTCTGGAACATAAATCAAACCGGTTTCGTAAGTGAAAAGATCTACAAGCCCATCATAGGCGGTCGTCCATTCCTGGTCTACGATACAGATGGCGCGGTCAAGTGGTTGACCGATCGTGGATTTGAACCCTACGTGGATGATTTCCAAGATATCAGCCAACAGGATCTTGCCAATCCAGATCATTTGACCACGTTCTTGCAAACACTTTGCCAACAGCCTCAATCCTATTGGCAATCAAAATTTGTTGCTCTTCAAGACAAAATCATGTATAATAAAACACAGTTTGCTCGTTATGTGGCACAACAAAAACTCATTATTGAAAAAGGAATATAATGCCCAGTTTGATCCCAATGGTAGTAGAACAAACATCCAAAGGTGAACGCAGTTATGATATCTACAGTCGCCTGCTCAAGGACCGTATCGTCATGCTGGACACAGATGTCAACGAACACTCAGCCAGCTTGATAGTGGCACAGATGTTGTTCTTGGAAGCCGAAGATCCAGACCGTGACATCCTGTTCTACATCAACAGTCCCGGTGGCGTGGTCACAGCAGGCATGGCCATCTACGATACCATGCAGTTTATCAAGTCGGATGTGAGCACCATTGTGATGGGTCAGGCCTGTAGCATGGGCAGCCTACTGGCACAGGCCGGAGCCGCGGGCAAACGCCTGATCCTGCCCTATGCTCGTCACATGATCCATCAACCGTCGGGCGGTGCCAGAGGCCAGGCCACAGACATTCAGATCCAGGCACAAGAAATCTTAAAAATGAAAAAGTATCTGACTGAAATCTATGTCAAACACAACACCGCTGGCCGGACCTTTGACGAACTCACTGCCGACATGGAACGTGACAACTTCATGAGTGCCGAGGAAGCCGTGTCTTACGGCCTAGCCGATCGCATTATAGACAAGCGTGTTTAATGAGTCTTGATCAGACCTTTTGTGCCAGTCCTTGGCTTCACATGCGTATCACCAACTCGGGCACGTACGAGGCCTGCAGATGGCAGGTAAATCACGGAACTCGTGTCAATTTTGATCACAGCATACAGCAGATCTCTCCACTGACCTTTTTTCAAAAGAATATGGCTCCATTAAGATCTGCCTTGTTGGATGGTCAAAATCTGGACATGTGCGGAGCCTGCTACAAAATGGAACAACACGGCAAGGTCAGCGGACGCCAACGACAGTTGCTCAAGGTCGGAATACAGACTCAATGGTTTGACAAGAGCCTGGCCAGTTCGACCTTACGAGATGATTTTGATTATAGCAACAGTGCCAATGGTACCACAACCAGAACTGTAGTTGATTGGCAAATTGACCTCGGTAACTACTGCAACAGCGCATGTGTATTCTGTGGACCAGAAAACAGCAGTCGTATGGCCGCGGAATTTAAGCATTTAGGTTTGATTGATTCTCTTCCACCGACCAGCTGGTGTGATGATCCAGCGTTGGTTGATCGATTTATATCAGATCTAGTCAACAGCAAGGATCTACACTATTTGCATTTTATCGGCGGCGAAACATTGATAACTCCAGGTTTTCGCAACATATTATCAGCGTTAATCACAGCTGATATAGCATCGCAAGTCACTGTTGGATTTACTACCAATCTCACAGTGTGGGATCAGTCAATAATTGATCTGTTGACTCAGTTCAAACAGGTCAACCTGGGCATGAGTGTTGAGACCTTGACCAAGGTCAATGATTATATTCGATATCCCAGTAAACTATCTACAACTCAAGAATTATTGGATCGTTGGGTATCAGTGGCACGGCAACAGGACTGGTTGATCCAACTCAGGGTCACACCTACTTGTTTAACTGTACATGAACTGTCTACAGTTTACGATTATGCCTGGCAACATGGTATTGCTGTGGAAAGTTGTAATTTCCTTTACAAGCCATCTTTCATGCGCATTGGGGTACTACCAGCCGAACAGCGTCAACAGGCGCATGATAAACTATCAGACTGGGTAAAATCGCACCAGGTTGATCATCATGCTCAAATTGTAAACACTCGAGATCCCAACATGTCTCATGCACAAATTTATCAAGATGCCTTGAGTTATCTTGATTTTTTAAATACGGCGCAAGATGAAAGCAATCGTTTGCCAGACTTGATCGACTATCTCAAACGATTGGAAAGCGGTCGCAAAAATTCTGTACTAGACTATCTACCTCAATATGAATCGCTATTCAGATCTCACGGCTATTGATACCACGGTATTGGTACGGATACAACTAAGCCCTGTTGGACGAGCCAACTGTTGGCTACGAGTTAATCACGATCTAATAGGATACACAGCATTATCTGATACCATTATCTTGGATTATCGAGTAGGATTATTAGATACCATTAATATTTGTGTAGAATTATATAACAAGGATTATGGTGCGGTAGAAACCGCAATAATAATTGATAATATTTCCGTTGATAATATCGATATAATACCTAAATTTGATTATCTGGCTCAATATAATAACGATCACAATAACGATGATCCTACCAGTTATCTAGGATTTAATGGTAAGTGGACACTGACCATTGATCGCCCCTTTTATCAGTGGCTACATCAGGCACAAAACCAGGGTTGGCTGATCGGTTGACCAAAAACAGCCGATTTGCTATAATACTTGTATAGTAACTAAAAAGGAGCAACGATGAAAGATGCAATCCGTTATGCAGGTTATAGCCGTCTGGCAGATGGCACCATGAAGTTCCGTACCGCCACCAATGAAGCCCGTGTGAATCAGCTGGTAGCATTTGGTGAAGAAGTTCACATGATCTTAATCAATCCGGTCTATAGCAAAAGTGCCGCGGCCAAAGAACTGTTACGTCTTGATCACGCCAATGGTGCTCGAGCTCTTGAACAGTTCTACACCAAATTTGTTCGCGACGAAAACCCGTTCCGTGTGGTCAAACTGAAAGTTCCTAGTGTGGCCATGCAACAGTTAGTTGGCGCGGAGATCGAAGAAGAACCCATGACCCGCAAAGAAGCCGCTCGTCTCCGCGCCGAGTGGAATCGTGCTCACGCTCATTTATCATATGATGGAGAATAACATGTCTAAACATCGTAAAGCTGATTATCAAACAATCGTTCGCAACATGCCCATCCAGGAAATTGATGGCCTGTTCGAAACCTTCCAAAATTCGACCACTCGTACTGCTTTAGAAACAGAAGTAATGAACATTCTTGAAGCTGAAATCGAACGCAGGATCGCCCGCTGGGAAGTTGCCTACGTCTAGGCACCAGGCGTAAATACCCGAATGAAAATACGTGTAATAGGGCAACGAAACAGTTCGGGCATAGGCAATCACTTTGCGGCATTTTGTGATGCCCTGGGTGCCTTAAACGGCATAGAGCTGGAAGAGCTGAATTTCCAAGATATCCCGGCCATTGAAGCGGCGGCTCGAGTCAGCACTGAACAGGATGTGACCATAAGTCTAGTGGGCATGAACATTGAACAGTTCTTCAAGGGTTTACGCATACAGTGGATAGTGTTTGAAAGCACCAGGATTCCAGTGGGTGTGTTGCATGCTGCTAGATCCTGCGACGTGGTCTGGGTACCTAGCGCCTGGGGACGAGACACCTTGATAGCCAATGGCATCGCGGCCGAAAAGATCGACGTGGTACCTGAAGGAGTCAATACCGACCTGTTCCATCCCTATCGTAGGAAGGAGCCAGGGACCAAGCCATTCCAATTCCTGGTGGTAGGCAAGTATGAAGTACGCAAGAGCTATCCCGAAATTCTTGACGCATTTAGGCAAGAATTTGGCGGCCATGCCGCAGTAGAACTGGTCATGAAAAGCGACTATTTCAAGGATGGTGATATCAAGTACCAACAGATGGTCACTGACCTGCGCAGTCACGGATTTGAAAACTGGAAGCTGTATTGGGGTGCATCAGACCTACGCGGGGTGGCTCAACTGTACAGTCAGGCCGATGTGTTTGTGTTGCCCACACGTGGCGAAGCCTGGGGACTACCACTTATCGAAGCGGCTGCATCAGGCCTGCCCATCATCACTACCGATTGGTCGGGTCACATGCAGTTCCTGGATCCGATACGTAGCAGTTGCGTCATGGTTGACTATGATCTGGCTCCGGTAGACTGTCCTGAATACAAGGGCTACTACCCATTTGTGGACAACGACTGGGGCACGTGGGCCATACCCCGAGTAGACAGCTTGGTAAAAGCCATGCGTACTGCCTACAAGAAACATCATGTTTTGTCTAAAAAAGCAGTAGAAAATAGCCGCAGGATACGACAGGATTTCAGCTGGGCCAACAGTGCAAATACCGCATTAGAAAGCCTAAAAAAGCGAGGTTTTTAATTCGGTTGACCAAAAATGCCCGATTTGCTATAATGTATGTATAGTTAATAAAAAGGAGCCGAAATGAACCTAGAAATCCAACAAAACGATGTGATCCGTGCATATGATTTCAAGCCCATGCAGGGTCGCGATGACTGCTACATCGAAGGTCGTGTGGTTGATCGCAACGATACCAGCCAGGGTTTTCAGGCCTATCGTGTGGTAGTGACCAAAGACCATTTTGGCAACGACCGTGTTAGCACCACAGCCGGTCCCGACAGCCGTGTGGGCATTGAAATGTTTGTGCCCTGGAGAGTCAGCTTTATGGAATTCCAAGGCCGTGTGATCAATCTGAGCCGCTAAGGAGAAATCATGAAACCTGGACTTTACAATTATTTGGGTTATGAATACTGTCCTTGGGACGATGTAGAAGAGGACAACATCAAGACCTTTCACGAGTGTTACAAGGATGGTCGTCGCATCAAGATGCCCGAAGCATTTTACTGCCACACGCCTTATGATCTTGTGCCGTTCGAGAAGTTCGTTGAGTATGTTCATACCTTAGAAGTGTTTGCGCAAGGATGAAAGCATTCCAAGAAATCACCGAATGGGACGTGGAGTTCGACATGCCCAACCATGTGTACTTCTTGTCGGACTCCAAGGACAAGATGTACGGCTATGTCCAGTCCAGCACCGGCAAGATACACGAAATGGGTGAACCCTACCGGTTCAAGGCATCGGGTCGCAAGTTCAAGGAAGTGCCCAACACGTGGGGATTCTTTCCTAGAGAAGAATTGGTCTTGATTGGTGAAACTTTTCGAGTGCCCGGTAGTCGGGGTGCTGTTTATACCGTGACCAACGATCGCGGATCCTGGACCTGTACTTGTCCAGCCGCCAAGTGGCAAGCAGGTGAGTGTAAACACATCAAAGAACTCAAACTAAATCAAAAACAATAATTTCTGACTCAGCAGGATTGACGATCTCAATCCTGTTCTCTTGATCAAACGCCAGACCATCACCTTCCGTCACAGCATGTCCATTTATCTCAGCAGTGCCAGTGACCACATACAGGTAATAGTGCCGGCCTGTATCAATCCAGTACACATAATCTTCAGTAAAGATACCAGCTAGAAATCTAGCATCTTGTTTAATGGGTAGATATTCTGTAATGTTGCAAAAGGTGTTGAGCTTGTCCTCACGGGTGAACTGATGCCAAGCATGACTGGGTTCAGTATCTGTCACATTGGGCTGTATCCATAGCTGTAGGTAACGATTTGGAGTATTGGCAGTGTTGCCTTCGGTGTGACTGATACCTGATCCACAGGTCATGCGCTGAACAGCACCTGCCGGAACTTCTACATCGTTGCCTAGGCTGTCTACATGATGACTCGATCCTTCGACCACATAGCCAAAAATTTCCATGTTCTTGTGCTCGTGCCAGGGCACTTGCCAGGCATACTGAACACGGTCATCATTGATGGTTTCTAAATGGCCGTAGTTCATATAGCGGGCGTCGTAGTAGGCCGGAAAGCTAAACGTACGATAGCTCGTGATAAAATCGGCTTTAGGATTACCGCGTGTGGCGGCAGGTCTTAGTGTGATCATCAGTTACGGTTTAACACCAAACACCAATGTCAATGCCACCGCCTATTTGTAATGGTGCTACCATGTCACGCTCTTATTGTTTGTGTTGTGCCAAAGTTCTGCAGAAATCGCTGCATTGTCTTCTTTGTATTCCAGTCGATCGCAATAGCGTTTGATATCAGCTACAGGAATGGTTTGTTCTGGCAATCTTAAACCGGTAATCCAGCGATCAGCGATGCCGGCCTGACTAAATTCTGTGGTAGATCTCAACGCACGACCATCCTTGACAAACTTCATGTCAGCAATGGCATACGCATTGTTGTAACGCATGCTGGTCAAGATGCCATCAGCATATAGATTTAAATGATGTTCAGTGATCACATTGTAATAGTTCACAGTGTCAATCATGATGCATTTATCAACCAGGACAACTTCTTCACCGTGAACATTGACTGTGATTGTACCGATCGGCGTGGCGTCAGTCATTGGGTAGGTAAATGCGCCTGCTTGCTTGTTAAATATTCTATGCTGTCCAATGGTTTTAAGTGTAGACCCATCGCTGAATGTCAGTAGATTGTATTGTGTTGTGGTTTCTGCCTGCTTGATCCATAAGGGTTTGGCCACAGCCGATTGACCAAGATCAAAGTTCCACACTCGTAAGGTATCCGACATGACGATGTTTTCAATGGTCTTGGCAGTACCATCGGCCAAGGTGATCAAGGTGCCTTCGGCTAAACAAATAGTAGGAGTCCAAGTTAGTACTGTGGGACTATAAGATATGCCTACAGAATTGATGGCATAAGCTACTGCGTTGATAGATTCATATAGAAATTCACTGGCGCTAAAGCCAACTGTTTGTGATCCTGTTATTCCGGTCAGTATTGCATTTCCGCAACTGTCTCCGGCTCGCACAGCTTTTCTTTCTGCGGTAGTACTGGTTGTAACACAGCTATCCACACTGGTAGCATAAGTGGTCTGACCTGGTAAGCCCCAGATGACCCCGGCTTCAGTTATAGCACTACCGCCATCACTGGTTATGTCAAAGGTAACAGAAGCGTATGGTTGACCAAATGTGTGCCCTGTGATATCCAACACAGGTAATGTGGGTGTTGTACCAGTTGGTCCAATGCCCCAACCGCTGCCGATACCCCAGCCTGATCCTATTTGTATTCCCGGTGCTACCATGATCTGTTTTCCTTTTTATAATCCAAATCGTGCTCGATGAGCATTCCACTCAGCACTGACTCCGGCGTCACCAAGAGCACCGTCGTATATTTTGACAATGGCCAAGTTGCCACCCCAAAGATCGGTAATACCGTTATCCCACCGATTCATGAGCCTTATGCCTTGACCACTTTCATAAGCTGCGCCGCCTGACGTGATGCCAGTGGCTACCAAGGTATTGTTTACATACAGTTTGGGATAGGTTCCGTCGTAGGTGCCTACAATTTGATTCCAGGTGTTGGGAGTTAGATTATAACTGGTGCCGGTATAGATCCAGGCTCCGCCATTGTACCAGCCAGCTTCTAAATCCGTAGTATTATTATTAATGGCACCCAAGGTATAGTTGATGCCACCGCCTCCAAACGCTTCTGTAACAATACACGGACTGGTACCAGTGTTGTTACCGGTGTAGTAGTGCCACACTTCAACTGACCACGTAGGCAATTGAGCTATGCTAGGACCCTGGGCGTATTGACCAGCACCAGAATCAAAGGTCAAGTAGCCACCGTTGGCTGAGTTGTATGTGACGCCACTGTACAGTGTAAATGGTACACTGCCCACAGTATCGGTCCAGGTGGTTCCTGATCCTGGATAACTGGCCGGATTGCCTGCGTCCAGGCTCAAAACCAAGTTGGGTGGTGGTGCTTCTGAGCCAATGCCCCATCCGGGTCCAACGCCCCAACCTGATCCTATGTTTATTCCTGGTGCTACCATGATATTTTTCCTTATAGTTTGTATTACTTATGCATCAAAGCCCATAACGTCCCTTGAGTGAGTTATAGTCCTGCTGTATCTGATCCGCGGTCAGGGCACGACCATAAACAGCTACAACAGGAATGTCACCATACCAGTAGTTGTCACCATAGGCCACATTTTCGCCACCGTTGCTGACCCATTGGCTAAATGTTATGCCTGTATTGGTTCCCACTGGTTGCCCATTGAGATAGTAGCTTACTAAGCCACCGGTAGTTTGAGTAACCGTGGCAACAAACCATTGATTGGTAGTGATAGCCAAGTTGTTGCTGAGCCCACCCTGTCCATTGGCACTATAATGTATTTGATAAACGCCGGTAGACGGACTGTATATGTAGGTATTAAAGTTTCTAGTTCCAGTAGGTGTGCCGAACATACAACGATAAGTGCCGCCGGTGATAGCTGTTAACCTTGCTACAATGAAAACTGTTTTACCAGTATAGGTTTGATTGTATTTGGCAGTAGCAGTAGACGCCAACTGTGTGCCCGCACCGTTAAACGTAAAGTAACTGTTGGCACCACTACTGGTAAAGGCGGGACTGCCAACCAAAGTGGCATTGTTGTTGTTTGTAGACAAGTCGGTCCAGGTAGTGCCATTACCACTATAACTGGCAGTATTGCCAGCGTCTAGGTATAGTAGTGCACCGTTGCTGTTGAACGATGCGTCATATACCGTAAAGCCTTGTATGTTTGTGCCTTGAATAATAGTTGTCATACTCCAAACCTGCCTCGTAATCCATAATAATTTTGTTGTATTTGTTCAACGGTAAGTTTAGTATTATACAACTCTAAATTGGCCACATAGCCCCAAGGTTGATCGTTAGCTGACTGAATATTGCCCCAGGCATAATGATACTGTCCTGCTACAGACTTTGACACGCTTGATCCAACCTGTTGACCATTGATGTAAAATGTTTGCCCTGCGGTATCGCCCACTGTGGCAAACTGTGCCCAGACATCACCGTAAGCACTCATATTGTAACCACTACTGTTAAATCCAGTTGGCGGTACTGACGCATTATCCCACATGCCCAAGATGTTGGTTCCGGTGTTGACGATGATAGCATGACCACCGTTGGGACGGCTTCCATTGGCTTGATAACCTCGCAGCAGGGTTCTAAAACCAGTTGAAGTAGATCTTACCCGCACCCAGCTGATGTAGGTAAAAGTTGAGGGTATCTGTATGTTGGGCGAATTGGCCAGGATCACCTGCCCGGTGGCACTACAGTTGAAACATTTTACACCACTCAACACAGTATAGAGGTTGCTGTTGCTCAAGGTGTGAGTGTAGCCATTGCCCGACAGGTCGTTGAGTGTAGTGCCTGTGCCAGGATAGCTGGCCGGGTTGTTGGCATCAAGATATACAACCAGACCGGTAGGCATGACACCACCATCTGCTACTCTAGTCCCGCGGAGTGTTACACCTTGTATAATCATGTTAGCCTAGGAACGCCACTGACCAGTTATCGTTGCCATCAAAAATAAGTGAACCAACAGTTACTTTAAGTGTAAGTGTGTCTCCTGCCGCCAGTTTTGATACCGTGCTGACACCAAAATGATTAATACTAGGGTTGGCACCTGATTCCCACATGACTTGATTTACATTACCTGACCCATAGTTTTTGATA
>Ga0007806_1000113_pt1 | contig 25623 bp, 35 predicted proteins | sample CryBogCBE18Aug09_FD_71192 | JGI IMG/M metagenome (GOLD analysis project Ga0007806, IMG submission 71192) | Freshwater microbial communities from Crystal Bog, Wisconsin, USA - CBE18Aug09 | ecosystem: Environmental > Aquatic > Freshwater > Lake | place: Crystal Bog, Wisconsin, USA | collected...
CTCACCACCACCATCGGAAAAAGAAAAACGTCAGTGTTCGAAATTGAAGACACTGTAATTCAAGCCGGACCCACTTTGATCGATTGTCAAGAAAAAATGATTGAATGGAGAAAAGAATACTTTTATTCTAATGAGATTATAAAAGGATTTCACGCTCATATTGGTGTGAAAAAAAATGGTAACATATTGATTGGCTTCACTGATAACAAAACGCTAGGAAAAATCGCTGACATTTACTTAGAATATCACGCTTTATCTGCAATAAAATTGCCTGGGCACAATGTAGGAAGTTTTTATTTTAAATCTAGAGTTCAAGAAATAAAAAGAGGATTATTTCCAATTCCTATAGCGTTGATAATCGAACCAAAATTAGAATTTAGCGCGGCTTTTGATGATTTTAGTGATTTGGCTTGACAGATCATCTAGGCCATATTGCTCTAAAAGTTTGAAAATTACATTGCTGCATCGAAAGTTGGCCGATGGAATATTTTCATCTTTTCTTTTTTTATAATCTTCTCTTCTTTGATCTCTAATTTTTTCAAAAAGATAATTCACCTTGAATGTTTGTTGAAAGATCTCATCTAAACTTTCTAAATCTCCATTATAATTCTCCAATAAATCTTTCAACACAGAATACTCTTTTAAAATTTCCGTGAATTCTTTTAGATTTTGACAACCTTGTATAATTTCTTCCAAATCATCTTCACACAATGCTTCAGGTTTTTTCACCCATTTATTGTTTATTAAATCATAAATGGCGTCGGAGTTAAATTTATATAGATTGCCTGAATTAAAATGAAAATTGATAGGATGTTTTTGCAAGAACATTTTTTCATTAAATTTTTCACTCAACTCTTTGTTTAGATCTTTAAGAATTTCTTTATCCACTTTTATTAAAAGTGTTACATCTATGTCGCAATCGGAAGTATATTGATAAGTGATAGAAGAGCCAATTATGTATACTTTTTCGATTTTTTGTTTGAATGTTTTCTCGATTACTCTTACTTGATTTAATATTTTGTCTCTTAATTCAGAATTTACTTTGCCATTTTTAATAATATTCTCTTCTAGCTCTGGCTTTACAGGATCTACAATTGAATATTGTTGAGTTTTTGGCGACATAAATAATGACATAATCTATATTTCTTGTATTTTATTTGATTTAACTACCGCAGCCACATCCTTTTTCTTGAAGATACACTGATGGTACTTTTTGCAAACAATGCACCAATGCATCACCATTTTCTTCCCACTCAACATTTTCTCCAATTATTAAATCATCAGCAGCAAAATAAATTTTCGCTGCCTCAATTGCCGATTCTTGTGTGTGTTTATTATTGACTGGAGAATCTTCTGTGAGCTGAAGTGTAATTAACCGCGCCAAACCGTGTAAATTATTCTTTTGCAATGATTCATTGATTAAAACAAATTCTTCATCGGATAATTTCAAATACATGTACTTCTTGTACATTTGTTATAATGGAGAAAACACGATTTTATTAAAAATTTCTTCCACTTCTGTTTTATTTAGCCCACCATTATAAGGAACAAAAATCAAGTGGTATATTTTATCATCATGTTTGATGCATTCCACTACAATTTCTCCACCCGCGTTAATCAATGATCTTATTTTATATTTATTTGAATAATCTATAGATTTTTTTGTTTCTGTACATTCAGTGGTGGCGACAATTCCTTTAAAATTTTCGTCAAAAGCATTAAGCCCAATCTTGCCGAGATTTTCCACCATTTCTCTGCCGTAAATTTTTGAGCTTAAATGTGGTATAATTTCAAGTTCTTTGAGTAATATAACTTGATATGAAGGAATATACTTTGCAATATATCCTCCAATCAAAGAATTCGATTGGAAAAAATATAGATCAATAATATGATTGTCTTTGGGTTTAGTAAGTACATTGATTAGATCAGGTGATTTTTTATTAGGCCACGCAACAATATTTGCAAAAGACACTAAATCGTCTTTTTTGCATGAATTTATTGGCTTAAAATATCTTGGAGATCGAATTCTACCCACAATAATAATTTAAGAAAAACGAACAATTGAACCTAAAAAAAAATCGGACGTAATGTCCGATTTAAAAATTGGTGGAGGCAACGGGAATCCAACCCGTTTCTTGTCCAGACCATCGTCTAGCTACTACATGTTTAGTGCAATTGTTTAAATCTCCAAAAATCAAGGAACAATTGCACAAATCCTCAAAGTTCTTCGAATCGCTTTAACGTTATTCGATTATAAACGTTTTTGGTTAGATTTTATTTTAGCAGAAAGGGCACACTACTAACCTGCGTTTGCTCCAATCTACACGCTGCTCTTAGGCAGCGATTGCAAATCCAGCGGTCTTCCCGAAAGAAGGATTGAATCTGCGAGTTTTCTTGCTAGTTTTAGCATTTATTTTCTGAATTCCTTTTAAAGTGGCCAGGAATTCAACCACTACATGCAACTAAGATAATGACATCTGCCAATCGATTCGCTTATGCCCCCGAAAACTGGTGCGGAGATTTCTCTCCGCACAATTGGATTAGAATCCTGACACTGGAACGCTAACACCAACACCAAAAACCCAAGCGCCCTTGTTCTCTGATGCCTTAAAATTATTGCCTAGATTGAAGCCCTTATAGCCACCATATGCACTAACATCCCACCCAGATCGTCGGAAAACTCCAACTTGAAGGCCGGTGCCTGCATAAACATTGTTCTTTGAAAACTTCGAATCATATGCGCCGAGGGCGACAACATTAACACGATTCTGAAGACCAGTAACCTTCATCACTGGCACTGCCACCGCAGTATAATCGTTGCTATATCCATCTCGAAGCCATAGAACGCTGACATGATCGCTGGTAACATTAGTGTCTAGTGATTGTGCTCGAAAACCACTTGTTTGTGGTCGCCAATTCATTGGTCGAAGACCAAAAGGCTCAGATTGAGCATAAGCGCTTACTGCGGAAACGACGAGAGCGAGTGTAATTAGAATTTTGTTCATATTTTTTTTCCTATGTATCTTATTATACGAAATTTTCAGAAATTAATTTTTGATTCATGGCTATATAAATTCCTGATAATTTTTTTTGCACTGTGAACTCTGGACCTTACGGTTGTGATTGACAGCCCTGTGATTTTAGAAATTTCATCATGGCTGTAGCCATCCAAAAATGGCATAATCACAATCTGAAGGTCCTTGGGCAGTTTGCCCACTGATTTTATGATAAAATTAGCCAGTTCTTTCTTTTCATATAATTCAAAAAGATCTAACTTTTTATCTACTACGTCTAAAAATCGTTCTTGGTTTTTACCATTATTGGTTTGCGACGCACTTGCGCTCAGCGAGGAAACAATTGAATGTTTACTCATAGATCGCTTGCAATCGATTGCAGCATTTTTTACGATTTTAGCCATCCAGTTGATAAACTTTTTGTCGTTATCATAATCATCAAATTTTCTCCATGCTTTTACGTAAGCATCTTGCAGAACATCTTCTGCTTTCTCTTTGTTCATGACTACACCGAATGCTACATTATATAGCTTCTTTTTGGAATCCATGAATAAGTTGTTGAATTGTTTTTGTTTGTCGTTCATAATAATATAATCGTTAAATTTTTAAGAAAAGTTCCTTCGTATAGTTGCCAGCATAAATCTCATTCATGTCAAGCTTCAATATTTCGCCGGAATACGAGCTATAGTAAACCTTTTTGATGCCAGAATCGTATAAAGCTCTGGCACAGGCGATACATGGCTTTGCTGACTTGAGATTATTTTGGCGGTCAAGCCTAATAACTAACAAAGAGCACTTTGCGATTACATCCCTGGGGATACCATGAATGGCATTCATTTCAGCATGTCTGCTAGGCTCTTTGTGGAAGAAATATTTCTTTCTGTATGCCAAAGACTTATTCTCATTTGGGCATGCCCTAATCACACTGCCTCCACGGTACAATACTGCCGCGAGGGTGTGCTCGCAAGAAGATTTCTTGCAAGCATTGATGGCACTTTTGATAATGTTTTTGCTAGGCATGTGTAGTATACATCAAAAATTTGAAAAGTGGAAAACTATTTTTGGATCTCCACGTCTTTCATTTCCAGTTCAACGAGTGTATCTCTACCAAACACCATTACATACGCTTTAATCTTGCCTTTTATTTCATCAATCGAATGAACTTTTCCATTAAAATCGGCAAATGGGCCTGCAACAATTTTGATGATGTCGTTAGACCTGAAACTAGACTTAGGTGTGTCTTCTTGTTCTTCAAGATTTTTAAGAATTCTATCGATCTCTTCATCTCTAAGTGGCACAGGCTTATTGTTTACATGAACAAAACCAGACACACCCTGAGTGGATCTCACAAGTTGCTCTGATTGTTTATCCAGATACATTTTGACAAACAAATAACCTGGAAACACTTTTTTATCAACAATCTTTCTTTCGCCATTTTTTGTAACATATTCTTTTTCTGTGGGGATAAGAATTTGTTGAATACTTTCTCCCCATAGTTTTTGAGCCACTGCTCGATTCATGATAAGATCTCTTGTTCTATTTTCTCTTCCCGGCACTACAAATACCGAATAATAATTAACACTCATGATAATATTGTACGAATTTGTTTCTGATTATGTTAATTTCACATTGAAATTGTTTTTTTGTGAAATTCAATTGTTTTTTGATTTTGTTTAAAGATTGTCCTTCAATTATTTGATTTACAATTCTTAGCTGTGTTTCAGATAAATCACGGGCAAAAATTGAGAAATTAGCACATGACAAAAAATCTATTTCCTCGATTTTTGAATTCAAAATTGAATCTTGATCAGATAATTGAATGAAATCGGCAGACAGAGCTTTGAATTTTGCTCTCAATTGATCCAAATCTTTTTGCTCGAAATTTTGATTATTTTTAGATCCAAAAATATAATTTCTAGTGCCTCTGAGGTTTGTAGGGCATTTAATGAAAGCTTCTTCATCATTGCAAGAAAGCAAATAGTGAAATATAGACGAATACAAAAAAGTGGACAATTTTGCGGCGCTTGGCTTGTATCTTTTTAATGCTAAAAGCGCGGCAAATTTTGCATTTTGTAAATTATCTTCAAAATCTGTGCGCGGATATTTTTTAGTGTGATTTTTTGCTATAGCAGTGATAAGATTGATATATTTGCTGATAAGAATTTCGGCAGAATGAGAGTCGCCCTCTTGATATTTTGTGATATATAGTTGTTCGTTCATAATTTTCCTTGGCTAAAAATGAATCAATAGATTCTGTGGAGCCAATGATAATTTCTGAAATTTTCAAACAATTCCTCTAAAATTAACACCTAATTCAACCAGGTCTTTTCTGATTTTGTTGTTAAGCGGAGGAAAACCAGTGAGAACAAATTCTCCATTTTGGTTCACTACCTCGAAATTTTGATTTTGCAATTCTTCTTCAATAATTTTTGGATTTTTGCCCCAAATAAACTTTTGATTACTGCTTGAAAGCAAAGAATTATACACTCTTTTTGTGTGGTCGAATCTTCCTGAAACAATTACACAAACATAATCTAATATTTGCTCATATTCAGATATTGTTTGAAGTTCATGTTCATAAAAGCCTGAATAAATTAAAATTCCTTTGGGAAATGGATAAATATATTTAAGAAATTCTAATAAAGGTTGAGATTGAAGAAAAGGTTCACCACCGCTTATAGTAATACCATCTGGATTATGTGTTTTAATTTTATCAGCTAATTCATACACATCCACTAATTTATTTTCTTTAAATGACCATGATTCTGGATTGAAACATTTTTTGCACCCTAATGAACACCCTTGGAGATGAATCATGTAGCGGTGGCCGGGGCCATTAACTGTGGTGGGAAATGTTTCTCCCATTAGATTAAACACAGACATGTTATTTATTACGGTGCGGCAATGTCAAAATTCAAAAGATTTGCATATCTGTCATGAATTTCTGATTTTTGATCATAAGATAGTTTTTTAATTTGCGCAGGAGTATATCCAAGTTTAGTTAATAATTTTTTAGTGAACAAATCGGGCAAATCATAATCAGGATTTTGTATGATTTTTTGTGCATCTAGGAATGCAGAAGATGGATCTCCTGTAGTATATGGAGCAATCAATCTACCGCCATTTTTCGCGCGTTCAATTGACCTCTTGTGTGAAGTTTTTGCATCAGTGGGGACAAAAATAACATCCACTTTAAGATCTTTCAAAATATGATTTATCGCTTCATTCAAAATAGCATCAACAGAACCTCCAACAAAAGGAATCACCACATCATTGCCTTTTGCTAAAGCTTCCTTAAGAATCTCAGGCTTAACAATGGAATTCGAATAAATCATTGTTCTTTCTGATCCTGCTCCATTGGCATATCCAATTAAATCTTTTTGATATTCATCGGGATCTACCAATATGCCATATTTAGTAGATCTAATAGGATCTTGTGATGTTCTATTTGGCTCGATTAATGTGGATTTTCCAGCACCTGGATAGCCAGAAATTAATGATACTTTTTGATCAATACCGGAGCCAGAAGGAATAGATTCTTTATGATGTTCAGCCACTTTTTGTGACCATATTTTTCTTAAATCGCTAAATGCGGCGAATGGATTCGCTTCTTCAGAAGCCATGCCAAAATCACGATTTAATAAATCTAAATCTTTTTGTGCATTATATAATTCACGAGATTTTTTTTCTGGATCAAAATCATCTGCCGCTTTTGGACCTTTGTGTTCGATGAACAATCTCTTCACTTCTTCGTCAGGATAATTCATTTTCCATTCTTCATATGAAGGAAAATTTAGATTAGGTAGGTGAGATTCTGTCGCCAATTTATCTGTGTAATTTTTCCAATGTTCCTTCAAGTTTTCTGAATGTTCCACAGGATTCAAATCACTGACATTTTCAATAAAAATATTTTTTGCCTCTTCTAAATGCGGATTTGATTGAGAATTAATTTGGCGCATTTTTTCAATTGGATCTGATGCATATTTTGCCCAATTAAAATATTTTGCCTTTTTGCTCGAAATTCCAGGTGTTGGTTTAGATTGTTGGTTTTTAAATCCAGGGCTATTTATGTCTATACCAGTAATTTGCTGAATCAGCGAAGCTTTAGAGGCAGCTTCAGATACATTCATCACTAAAACAATCTCGTTGGCGCTGTTTTTGTAAACATTCGCGCTATATCTATACCACATAGTTTTATTTTAAATAAAATTAAGAAAAAAACCTATTTTGCAGGCTTTGCAGGTATTTGCGGTATGTGCTGCTGCATATACCTACCAATAGCGTCCATTCCTTTAAATTCATCAAAATATGGCTTTATGCGCGGGTCAAATTGAGGATAGTAATAATTATGCGTAGGTGGCCCAGAGACATGAGCATTATTTTGATTTAAATTTGAAGCACTGCCTTGGGGCGGTGGTGTTGTGCCAGTAGAAAAAAGTTTGAAATCTTTAGGGGGTGTGGAAAAACTTTTATCACCATACAATTGGCTGCCAGGATTTTGTGCATCAGCATATGATTTTTCATATTGATTTTTAAATTCTTGATTTAAAACAGGAATAAATACTTTTTCAAAATCATTCATAGTTTTGAAATTATTTGGATTGTTTTTTTTAGATGCCAGATCCCAAGAAATTTTAAATATTCTTTCCATCTCGCTTGAATTATTATATTTGCTCTTTAATTGATTCAACAGAGAATAATATCGATCTGTCATTTGTTGTGAATAATTATTTTCTTGGCTAAACTTATACCACATAATTCATTTTTATATCCAAAAATGCTTAAATCCTTTTTTGTAAACTATATTCAACTAATTTTTCTCGATCAAGAAAAATTAGTTGGTTTTACTTTTGCATCTTGCGCGTCGGGGTGAATAGTTCGATATTTTGCTATTAAATTATTAGCGTAATTTTTAGCGGCGGGGCCTCCACCTCGATTTTGCACAGCATAATCGTACATCTGGCGAATAGTTAAGCTGTTTTTAACAGAATAATTTATTGTGTTTTGAAAATCAGCGATATCTCCCATATATTGATTTGAATCCTTTCTTGCTGCAATATTACTTAAAACAACAGCTTTGTATTTTATTTTTAGAAAATTTTCAATCATTTCATTAATTATTTTATCCGCACCTTGCTTGTTTTGATTCTCAATATAAATTTTCAATAATTTCCTTTTTTGATTATTATCTTGTTGCAAATCTTGTATAGCTTGAACATAAGGAGCAAACATTCGATCTGTTAACGCTTTTTGAGCCCAAAAAGATCCTTGAATAGGCATTTCAATAAGGCCTACCGTACCTACGACAATTCCTTTGCCCATTTCATATGTAGCGCTTAAAATATTCGATAAATCGTGGATTGCTCTATCCGCCCCCTCATTAATTGATTTTGCTCCTTCTACAACAGTAGGAGTGCCTATATTATCTATAATGGCCTGCTGGGCTGGAGCCAAAGGATTAGACGGGATATATTGCGCAATTTTTTTCATAACCAACGTAACGTCTTGAGCTTCTTTAAAAAAACCTAAAGCGTCTAAATTATTTGCTATATTTGCAAGTTTTTTAAGTGTGGATATTTTTTTCATTAATTATCTCCGATAAAGCTTATTACTAAAAAATTCTTCACCAATATAATAAAAACCTTTAAATTCACGCCATCTTCCAAACACAATCAGAAAATCTCATAAGTGACATCAGATATTTTCTGTCCATATTTATATCAAATTTGGAAAAATCAAATGTGGCATATTTATGAATTATTTTAGGTGAATTAGCTTCTAATTGGAATCCAGAATTGTATCCCAATAAATTTATTTTCCAATGTGGATTATGTTTGTATTTATTTTTGCACATTATCGCATACAATAAATCATTTGTTTGCCCATAAATATCTTGAAAATGATTAGACAGATATGTAAGATAAATATATGGATTTTCATTGGGTAAATAACCAGAAATATAATCTGATATACAATGGGCATTGTATTTTTCTAGATTTTGCTTATTTTCTGAATAATAATAAAACTCATTAAATGGCAGATTAATTTCTGGATTTTTATAAATAGAAGAATTCAAGCAAACAAACGGTAAAGGCTTCACAAGGCTCTTTATTTTTTCCATAATGAATACATTGTATTTGAAATCAAATTTACTTGATTCTTCTATAGCTTTTTTGTATTGTGTTTGATTTGTGTAATATTTAGATTCATATAAATTGGGTGCATCAATTTGAATAATACAATTTTTATATTTATCTAATCTTGACAAAGATATTTTTCTTTTTGGTTTATATGATAAAAACTCATCACCTTTTTGCGTTTTAATATCTTCATCAAACATGCAAACATAATCAGAGATTGGGATTGTGATTAAATCGGGCAAAAAATCAATAATTTTGAAATAAGATAAATCAAAATTATTTGCCACAGATGAAGAAATCTTTAATCCGCATTTTTGATCTGTGATATTTGATAAACAAATAAGCTCCTCAAGATAAAAATATGCATCAATCAATGATTCTGTTTGCAAATGATAATATATCATAATTTATTCAAAAATTCTTGAATTTTTGATGATTTCCATTTGGCTTCAGTGAGATCATTTTGCAATTTTTCAGGATCAATGTATGTTTTAAGAATTTGCATTTCATCTTGTGAAAACTTTTTGCCATTCAATGTATGTCTCTCAAATGATTCGCAAGCAAAAGGAACAATCGGTTTAATTAAATCATATTTAGCTTGCGCCACTTCTCTAATTTCATATTGGGCATGGGAATCTAATCTTAAATTTAAAAATTTGAATAAATTAAGGAGATCGATTTTCCAATACCACTCTGTGAGCAATGACAAGGGCAAATTAATTCTCGCTAATTCTCTTGACATTCCAGCGGCTAAATATTCTTGATATTTTTCGTACGATTTTTGTTGTTCAATTGACATGAACATAGGATAATTAATTGCATAATCAATTAATTCATCACTAGATCCTTGTTTATTGTCTTCAGATTGTTTTTGCATTCTTTCTGTGGGAGGCACATAAAATTCATCTTGCATCACAGAATATCTGCCCGATATTTCATTTAAGCTATTATGAACAATAAAACCATTGGCCACAAAATTATGAAAAGGTCCTTCCACCTCAATATCAAACACTTCTTCGGTGCCGACAAATGTGATGCTTTCTATTTCAGATAACGTTTTTGTATTTGATTCATCACAACAAAATGCTGGAGCTTTGTGGTTCCAAGAATATTCATGATCTTCATGCATTTTAAGATCGGCAATGTGTTCAAGTGTGTTCCATCCTGCATCAGTGAGGCATAGATGGTCTTTTGTCATTTTGATTGAGTAACCATTTTTCAATCTTACTTCAAAAACACTCTTAAAACCATTGCTCCAAATATCTTTAATGTGTGTACTGGAAATTTTGCCCGTGGATTCTTCGCACATTTTAGCATTTAACTCAAAATGATTAGTACTATGCTTCACGCGCCAATTATCATAAATTTCTTTCACAGAAATCATCAATGGATTAGCAGATTCTTGTTGAAACCAAACCATAGTATCGCCCGATAAACACGCGGTTCGAGTACGAACAAGTTGCCTGGCAACAAAAATGGGAAGTTTAGTGTGAAAAACAAATTCCACTTGCTCAAATGGAGATGTGTGTTGATTTCGCCAAAGATAATCAATTAAACCTTTGTCTTCTCTAACAGTTTTAGTGCCTTCACCGTATGAAACTCGCGCAGCTTGAACAATTCTAGCGTCTGAGCCCATGAAATCCACTAAGCGCACATGAGAATTTCCCAGCACAGGAATATTTTTTAAAAATGGTTGCTTTAATTCTTGCAGTTTTTTGTTTAATTCAATAATGTCCATAATTTTAGATTCGAAATTCTATACGAAAAAACCGATTAAAAAAATTAAGGCGGGCAAAAACCACGCCTTAATCATATCGACAATTCAATTGTCAAATCACATGCTTGAATGTATCCTCGTCGTTTTTGAATGCTTCAACCATATTCAATAATTTAGTGTTGAAGCTATTTGTATCTTTCGGATCACCATAGAAAGAAATTTCCCACATAATTCCTTGAATTACTTGATATAAGGTATATTCTGCATTTTCATAAGAATGAACATCATCAGACCAAACCTTTACCTCAGGATCAAGAACTAAAGGATAATCGGCAAAATCTTTAATTGCTGCCAGCCCAACACCCCAAAGAATCTCATCTCCCTTTTGATAATAAGAATCATCCACAAGACTATGACCCACACCCACGAACTCTGGCCAATGAGGAAGTTCAATGCTGTTCCCCTTTTTGTCTATCTTAACATTCCAAAAAAGTTTTAAGCACTCAAGAGAATAATTGTCTTCATCAATGCTCTCTGGCGTACCATTAATTATTTCATCTGTATATTCTCTCATCCAATTGCCGAAAACCACTTCGAGCAAATCTAGATTTTTATTAACCATCATGAAGAAGTGCTTTAATGTAACACCTTCTTCAATTTCAAGGCAATCATTCAGATAAAAAATAGCTTCGCATGTAACATCTGATTCTTCGTAAGAAATTTCATCTTTTTCTACATCATAAGAATCTTTAATTCTATATAAGAATCCATCTTTTTTGAGAATTAATTTAGGCATTTTCTGATTCCGACTTATCCACGAAAACGGTAACTAGTTTGAATGTGTCTACATCTGCTGGTCTCGATGAATCTTTTTCATCAACAAAAGCAATCACTGGAACTAGAGTTCGATTATGCTTCTTGTCATAAATCTTTTGATGATTCACCACTTCATAATCTGTAGCCTTAAACACAAACATCAACTCCACTTCTGATTCATCTTCTGTAAATTGATCAGCCGTTGGTTCAGCAATTTGTTTACTTGCTTGTTGTAGCTCTTCTACTGGAACATTTGACATATTCTGTACTCCTCTTGCAAGAATTTCAACCATTGCTGGGTTATTTGATTGTGCTTCAGTGGTTGTAATAATGTAATCAAGTAGTTGTTCGCCTGTGCCCACTTCTGATTTCAAAAATTCAGATGCATCCTTAAAAGAATTAAACACAATAAGTTGATCTAAATCATTCACGGCAAAATCTAAAAACTCGACATTTTGATGAGAAACTTTTTTGGCAATGCAAATTTGGTTCATAATTTCTTTTACGTATTTTTTTTATCAATTTTGAAAACTAATTTCGAATGTATAAAAGATTCATGTTTAATTTTTTCAAAAATTTATTCAACAAAAAAAAGAAAGATGAATATGTCATCACAGTAACTGTGAATGGCGAAGATGTTTCTGATATAGATAACGAAAAACTCAGTGAATTATTCAAAAAATTGAGTAACCAGCTTAAACCAGGTACTCAAGAATCTGAAGAATAATTTCAGATTATGTGGTACAAATTTTCTCAACAAGATCAAGAATTAGATCCAAACAAAGCACAGCAAAATATTCCAAGTGGCGGTGATTTAGAAATCACTGTGACAAGTGGCAACATTAGCATGGGGCCAAATGACCCGCCTAAACAAATTCAAATTAAAACAGACAAGGGCGAACAAAAAAGCATCTACCTAGTTCATGGCACTCCTGATGGCCAATTAATGTTTGGCGACACGGGGAATTTGAAACCTGGCACAGCAAAAGAATTTAACGACTGGTTAAGATCTAAAGGAATGCCCGCACTTCCTTTCGTTAGCTGCTTTGGCAACAAAGTGGTGGGTGGAGATTCTGGTGCTCAAGAATTGATAAATGCCACAGGATCTGTTCAAGTGGGCGAGAAAACTATGCCAGATGGCACGAAAAAAATTGTTTTCTCTCAATAATTTGTATAAATGTTATCATGGAAAACAAAAAAAGAATTCTTTTGTCAATTCATAATATCGATGGTGTGGCTTATAAATTCAACAACAAATTCAAGTTTTTGAATTTACAGCATCTAGTCCAAGTGCTTGATTCAATGGGTGAGCGTCAACTAGAAACATGCGCTGATCGCATCGAAAAGGTGGAAAATATGCTTTCAAACATCTCAACCATCCTTGAAGATTCCAACGATGCCACTCTAAACCTTATTCAGTCTTATGATCTAAGACAATATTCACATGATCTTGAAGACAGCAACCAAACTGAATAAAATAATCATTTCTACGACAAAAAGAGTGATTTTAGAAAGGTCCGCAGCAGACTTGTTGCGGACCATAACTTTAACATATTCCATCAATAACTATTTTCCAATATCATCCCCAAAATGCCTGCTTAGTGAGAAACACAGACAACACAATCAATAATACGATAATCGATGTCATTATATAATTTTCATATTTTTTGTTCACTAAATTTCCCATTATCTTCTTATCATTACATATAAGTAAATTAAGAATTAATTGAAAAGGCAAGAAAATACAAGATACCACCTGTACACCTATAATTACCTTTTCTAAAGGAAAATGAGGAATTAATGTAATTAGCCCCGCCGCAATTATTGATCCAAAATATTGTGTGTAAAAAGATTTTGCTTCTTTGTATTTATAATTCAAGCCATAAGGCTTGTTGCGATCATCACAAAACGCATAAATTCCAGACAAAGATACCGCAGCCGTGCCCATTATCGATGCATTGATGCACATTAAAAACAATAAATTCCCAAAAGTGCCTCCAACAATTGGTAGAATAGATTTAGCGAAAGAAGGCACATCTTTAAAATCTAAATGATTAAAGAAAGCAATGGAGCCCACAAGCATCATACATGCCGCCACCAAAGTAGTGTAAATAGTGCCATAAAAAGTTTCTTTTTGCTGATGTTTCAAATGTTGAATTTGCAATTTTTTATCCAATGTGAGATAATATTGTGCATAACACATCCAACTACATACCGTGGTGCCGATCACTGCCATTGCATCAAAAACATAATTGTGTACTGTTGGCTTGGGTACATAATTCCAATTGAAATGAAAATTATGATAAGGAACAAAAAAAGATAATATAATCCAAACTATATCAAAGCAGCACAAAGCCACCAATAATCTTTCCCATTTATGAAAGCTATTTGGCGCGACAAAAAAACATAATCCAATAATTGATAAAATAATTGACACATTAGAATTTAAACCAAAAACATCACAAATCAATCTTATTCCAGCAAATTCTGTAATCAAAATTAAAAAATTAGTGAAATACAAATTAAATAATGCAAGCTTTGACCAAAATGTACCGAATTTATTTTTTATTAAAGTGATCAATCCTTGCTGAGACGCAATAGCCATTCTTGAACAAGGCTCTTGGCAAAAATATTGAATGGGCACCAAAAGCAATAACAATGGATAAAAACCAAAACCATAAAATGCCCCGCTTTGTACATAAGTGCTCAAACCACCAGCTTCATTGTCAGTTTCGGCGGTGATCATTGGTACGCCAAAATTCTTATAAATGCTAATCAACTTATCAATTATTTTCTTCATTTTTTTGCTCCTTTAATTCCTATTTTGTTCTGTGTTTTACGAATTTTAACTCAATAATCCTAATTTTTCGTACAAAATATATATGCTTACAATTTTGAACAAAGAAGGATGGATTTTGCCCGGTCAATCCATTGAAATAATCGACGAAAATGATGAAGAATATCTTTTAGAATGTTTTGATGGATATGATGGAACGCTAAAAAGAGAATGGACTAAAAAAAATAATATCTCGGAGAAATAATGGAAATATTTTATAGTGGAATTGGATCACGCAACACTCCAGAAAAAGTACTGATAATAATGGAAAAATTAGGCACAGCTTTTGCTCAAAAAAATTTTGTTCTAAGAAGCGGTCATGCCGAAGGCGCGGATATGGCTTTTGAAAAAGGATGCGATAGAGCTAATGGAAAAAAAGAAATATACATTCCTTGGAAAAATTTTAATAATTCACAATCAACACTTTACTACGAAAATCTTCCAGAAAAAGCCACAGATTTAGCTTTTGAATTTCATCCAAATTTGCATCGCTGCAACTATGGCACTATTAAATTGATGGCAAGAAACACTTGCCAAATCTTAGGTTTAAATTGTGAAACACCATCGTCTTTTGTTGTTTGCTACACTTCAGATGGAAAATTTTCTGGAGGCACGGGCCAAGCGTTAAGAATTGCTGATCATTCAAATATTCCGATTTTTAATCTTTTCAATCAAACAGACCTTGACCGATTGAAAAATTTTGCCCAGGAAATTGCACCATAAGATTGGAATCAATCTTAACAAATGTTTGAAAACACAAGCTTTAAAGAAATATGTTATTTTTTACCTGAAGATGGAGAATCCGCAAAAAAAGATCTACTGGATCTTTTTGATTCACCCTCTTTGAAAGAAATATACATAAAAGCTTATGCTTTTAACATGGATGCAATAATCGAAAAAATAAAAAATTGTGACTCAAAAGGAATAAGCGTACATATTCTTGCCGATTTTGTACAAAGCCGGGGGCATGGAAGCTGGGATAAAATTATTGATTTGCACAAAACTCTCAAAAACGGAGAAATTCTTCTCACCACTGCCGGATGTGGATCAAAAAGCACAGGTTCAATTTGGCACAGTAAAGCAATGAGCTTTGTGTTTGAAGATAAATCACCGATCAATTTTGAAGGGTCTTGCAATGTGTCAGATACTGGATTTCTTCAAGGAAACACAATAAGAATATTTAATTCTGATGTTTATTCTAAAAATTTCATAGAACATTTTGATATCCACAAAGAATGGACAATAAAAAATGCAAAAAGCAAACAGATAGATTATTTATTAAATAATCCAATCACCGCTGAAAGTTATGAGCTTAATGAAGAAAATGAAGAGATTGTTTATGAATTAAAACACATGAAAATGGAATTAAATCATTACAGAACAATCTCTTTTATATTAGCGATAATTACATTTTTTCAATGGTGGCTAATGATTTTCTTTTTGCAGCACTAAATATTCGGCGCAAGAAGAGCCATAACAAGCGATTCCACTTTGTCTTTATATTCTTCTAAAGTGCCTTCGTTTTGCAAATAATAATCAAAATCTTCGTATGAATCTAAGGCAATTTCTGAAGGGTGTTGTTCATTTGGATCAAACACTGAAGATCGCGAAATCTTAACACTAATTCCACCTAATTTTTTAATACATTCAATTTCATTAGAAAATCTTCCATCACACACCACAATAATTGAATTGGGTGACATTTTTTGAATATTTTGTATCTTTAGTTCAGCTTTTTTAATCCAATAATTAGGATCTCCGCCTAATTTAACATTTCTTCGATATTCTGTTCCATACCATTGCATAAATGGACGAAAAATAGATTTTGTGTCTGGGTTATCCAAAACACTTATGTCATGGTTGTCTTGTTTAAGCAGTCGTTCATACACTTCTTCTTTAAGAGAATCAGCAAATGCCACGCGATGCACATCCATTGAAGGAAATCTTTCTTTCACTGTTTTGTAAAATTCATCTTTTCCCACGCGCTTTTTATATCCAACAATAATCAACATACCTAATATTACGAAGGTTTTTATACTTTTTGCTTTAAAATATTATTGTGTTTAATTTTATAAAATTTTCAAAAAAAAAGACTGCTGCGCAACTTGCAAATGAAGTTTTTGAAAAAATTAAAGCCCGTATCGAGCAAAACAACAAACACAAAACAGAAGACGCGATCAAACAAATAGAATTTTGGAAAAAAAACTACAAAGCATTAAGAAATCATAAAATTGACGAAATTGCTGACGAATTTTCAAAAAAAGCCAATGAAATAAAAAAAGCAATTCCTGATAATCAAAATTTCGACATTGATTTTGTTTACGATTTGTTACTATCTAGTGAAAAAGAAATTGACGCGAAGCTAGAATCAAATATCAAAGATACAGAGAAAATAGGACCTCTTATAAATGAAATTAAAAAAACAAAAAATTACCTAATATCTATTTCCGGAGTTAATGCAAGTGAAGATATTTTACAATATCAAAATTATTGGTGGAAAAATATTAAAGAAATCCTGAAACCATTACCTGATACTTTAAAAAATGAAGAATTATTAGAACTGAAAGAATTTATTGAAAATTTACCTAAAATCAATAGATTCACTATCTATGAAAGATTAGGTATAGATTTTGAATACACAGGAAAATTTTGGCAAGATAAAGATCTTAATGACGAATATACAAAAAATTTGCTCGGCAATCAAATCAATAGTTTTTTGCAAAATGGGCCAGAAGAGTTTCTTAAATATTTAGCAGAAGCAGTAACTAACAAGCAAACAAGTAATAATGCGCAACAATTGCATTTAATATACAAGCACCACTTCAACGAAAATCAAAATGCTTTTTATGAATATATCTTCAACGTTTTTCCTCAAATTAAAAATTATTTACCTAATCAATCAGGAGAAGAAAGCACATTCGAAAATTTCATAAAGCTAATTAACGATAAAAAATCTGAACTAGATGTTTTGTTGGACGCTCAATATGATGGAGCTGTTAGATTCAGCAGTAAAGAGGAAAAAGATTGCATAAATTTTATGCGCAACGATTGTCAATTAAAAATTTGCCCTTCTGAGATAGAAATATTAGCTCCAGGAAATTTGAAGCTTATAGACAACATTTCATTCAAATCGGATTTTGTTTTATATTGCCCTGTTTTCAAAAACAATGAAGTGAAAAATGAAACTTTAGTGGTGGGTGAATATTTTGGATATTACCGATTTTTCGATTTAGAAAAAATCAATAAATTGAAACAAGAAATTTCGAATCTAGAAAAACAACAAGACGAGCAAAGCAAAATAATGCTTAAAAGTAAAAAGGCCACTTTCGATTTGGGGGCGGGTTACTTTCTCAAGACAGAACAAAAAATTCCTTCTGAATCTTTCAATTTTGGAAATTTAAATGCTGGGGTAGTTTCCATTTTGCCAGAAGAAAAGTTCCCAAAAAATGTCATATCTGCTTTAGATGAAGCAAATGTTATATATATGCACAATAATAAAAAAAGTAAAGCCTGGAGAGAAGCCGATGCAATAAATCAAAAAATTACAAAAGATGCTGTGAATGAAGTTCAGGCTTTAAACAATAACCAAATTTATTTAAAATCAATAGAACTTAAGATCAGACAACATTATTTAAACGAATGCTATGCAAGTCCAAATGTCAAAAACATTTACAAAATTAAAACAATAGAAGAGGATTCTAAAAATAAATTTACATTTGGCAATCCACAAGAAATACAAAAGGCTATTTTTGAATATTTCTACAAAAGACCGCCCGTACAAATAGAATTAGAAAATTTTCAATCTAGGCTTATATCAAAAATTGATGAAAAAGCGGGCCAACGCATGACAATTCTTAATGAATTAATGTCTATGTCTGAGAATTTAAATTTTGTAGATTTAAAACGTTATGTGGAAGAAAATCTTTTAAACTTTAAAAAAATCATTATGGACCCAATGCCTAGCAATCCAAAGGTTGCCCGAGCGCTTAATAATAAAAATATACAGATGGATAAAATAAAAAAACTTAAAAATCTAATTAGGCTTTCTAAAATTGCAGAGGCAATTGAAGAAGATCATCCTGATGCAGCAAATCTAATTGACGAATCTGTAGAAGAGCGATCAAATGACCCAGATGATATGAGCATTAAAAATCAATCAGAAAATTTACCAGAAATGGATTCAAATATTACTATTACAGATGATGAAATGCCAGATGATGAACCAAAAATTGAAAATAAAGAATTCAATCCCACTAATTATCCTCCGGTAAAAACTCCTTTTACCGAAGAGCCAAAAGTTTCTGATGACGAATTGGTGAGACAAATTTCTGATGATGTGTTTGAATTGGTTAAAGACAAAGATTACACTCAGGAAGAAATAAGAAAAATCATTGATGAAAAAGTGAGAAAAGCATTAGAATAAAACAGCAGCAGTATCCGGGAACCAATCTACCACTAAATCTAAACACAAATCAAATACTTTGCTTTCATCATCAGCACTAAGTTTTTTCTTAGTGCTGAATTCATTTGCATACTTCACTGCTTGTAAATAAGCATCGTTATATGTCACTGAATCATTCTTGCTCATTTTTAGAAGAATATCTTCGAATTCGGAAATAATACGCGCACTATAATTTTTCATAGGAATTTTGAAATTATCTTTCTGTTTTTTGATACTATATAATAAATAATAATTATTAAAGGCCTGTAGAATGGGGAAGAGAAATGTTTATATTTTGTTTCGCTCAATAATTTAATCCAAGCATGGTAAGATTTAAATATGTGGCCATCTGCCTCTAGCACCACTGATTTGAGAGAATATCCTTTTTGTTTAGCTATGTCAGAATTTAAATCCACAGCAGTGAGTTTTATGTTTTTATTTATTGCATTAAATAACCAAGATTTTGATCTGAAGCACAAAGGACATGCACCATCATAAAATAAAATCCATCTTCGTTTCATTTCCACAATTCCTCAGATCCTGGTACAGAATCTGACCACCATAATTCTGATGTTTTATTTTTGTAATGATTTTGCCGCGCGGATTCACAGCCATGTAGCATGAACATTTTTCTTTTTGGCACACCTATGAAACTATTGTTGATTAAATATTGAACACCATCTTGAGAAATTTTTTGATCAGTGATGTCGAATGCTGCAATTGGTTCCACTTTTCCATTTAATATTTCTTTAATGACAATTTGCTTTGCCTGTTTAGAATTATGAGCAAAGCAATAATAAGTGGAATTTGATTTTGTTTTTAATTGATATAACTTAATCATCTGGCTGCGGGGAAAGATTGCGTAGCCCATGCTTTTATAGCCGCCGACACATCTGTGTCGGTCCAATTAGTAACATAATTCGACTCATCCATAATGTCCACCCAAGTTTTAGCAACACCATAATCCACAAAAGCCTTCACAGTGAGTGCTTGTGGATCTTCAGCCACATGAATTACCTCAATCGACGATGTAACAACCGGGCCTTGAACTTCTAAGGCTGTATCTAATAAAATTGTTGGGTATGACATAAAAAATATTTCCTATATCTGCTCTAAGTGCCCTCTTTCCAAGAATTGACATATTTGATTTGTTCATAAGTGAGACTATCAATCACAATATTCAATGAAGATAATTTATATTTTGACACTTTTGAATCAATTTCTTCCGGCACTGAATATAATTTGTTCTCAAGTTTTTCTTTGGCTAAATATTCAAGAGAAAGAGCTTGATTAGCAAAACTCATATCCATAACACACGCAGGATGACCTTTTGCACATGCAAGATTAACCAATCTGCCCTCAGCTAAAACATAAAGATGATTGTTTTTAGTTTTGTATTCAGTGATATTCGAATCAATAACATTAATTTCATAAGAAATAGAATTCAATGTATCTAAATCAATTTCTGCATCAAAATGGCCCGCATTACAAATAATCGCCCCACTCTTCATGCGAGCAAAATGCTCACCAGAGATCACATTTTTATTTCCAGTAACCGTAACGAAAATATCTCCTAAATGCGCAGCCATTTGCATTGTCTTTACACTAAATCCATCCATAGTGGCTTGCAAAGCCTTGATTGGGTCCACTTCAGTGACAATAACATTACAGCCCATTCCACGAGCTTTCTGAGCCACACCCTTGCCACACCAACCATATCCTGCTACCACTAATGTTTTACCCGCAAGTAATGTATTAGTGGCGCGAATAATTCCATCAAGAGTGGACTGTCCTGTGCCATATTGATTATCGAACATGTGTTTTGTTTGAGCATCATTAACACAAATAATCGGATATTTCAAGCCACAATCTTTTTCTAGAGCCTTAAGCCTTTGCACTCCAGTTGTCGTTTCTTCTGTTCCACCAATTACATTTTCCAAAAGATCTGGTCGTTTAGAATATAAATAATTAACACAATCACAGCCATCATCAAGAACAAAATGAGGCTTACATTCTAAAGCATTTGCAATATTTTGATAATATGATTCTTTTGATTCTCCATGATAAGAGTAACAATAGAATTTATCTAATGTGTTATTCAAAGCAGCAACAACATCATCTTGAGTGGAAAGAGGGTTTGATGCACACAAAATCACCTCTGCCCCTCCTGTGCTGAGTGCATGTATTAAATTTGCGGTTTCTGTGGTGATGTGCATACATGCCACCACCTTTTTGTTTGCAAAAGGTTTAGATTGTGCAAATTCTGTGATAATATTTTGAAGAACAGGCATATCTTGGCCCGCCCATTTAATTCTTTGAATTCCTTTTTCTGCTAGTGTCATACATTTATCCATTCGTAGTTTTTCTTTAAACTGTCAATAGAAATCTTTTGAGATTTCCCTATACCATTAGATATACGCACCTCAAACACATCTGGTTCAGATTTTTTTACTGACGAATACGAAGAGATAAAATCAGTAACAATCCAGTTTTTAGATGTTTTTAAGTTTTTAACCATTGTCCCTATTTTTAAGCCTTCGAATTGTGTAATCATTTGTATCACCTCTATTTGAATAATGATTAAATTGTACAAAAAATTTAATGAGCAACATAAATTTTTACAAATTATGGCACCAAGATTTAACACTAGATTCTCAAAAAGATGTGCCAGGCACATTTATAAATTTAGATAAAATAAATTGCCCACAAGGTCTTGAAAAATTATGGCCTTATTTACAAGAGTATAGAGTGCATTTTGCGGATTTGGACTTAAGTAAAGACTATGTTGGGTTTTGTTCTGCAAGCTTGAGTGATAAATTTGGCGCGCAAACCAGCGAACTCTTAAAACAAAGACTACAATGTGAAGATTATATTGGATCAGATTTGTCGCCGATTATTGCTTCGAGAAAAGAATGGTGGCAACAAGCTTTTATGTATCATGCAGGCATAGATAAGTATATCAATCATTATTTTGAAAAATCTAATATAAATCCAAATTATCTCAGTGAAGTAATTTTTTATTGTAATTCGTTTATTTGTTCAAAAAATACTTATCTAAAAGCACGAAATATTTTTCAGAAAAATATTTATGAATTATTTGAAACTTTCAATTATGATTTAAAATTTATAGACGGGGGATATGGTGAGATAAGAAAAGGAGGGTGCCTTGCCGAGCGATTATGGGCTGCTACACTGCGCTCTAATAGCAAAAATTTTGTAAGCTCAATAAGTTGTGTAAGATGGAGAAATATGGTTCAATGAAAATTCTTTTATGCTGCAATTCAATATATTCACTTACGGGATCAGAAATATATTTTTATGAATTATCTGAAACATTATGTAAATTGAATCACAAAGTAACTTTGTCTGCAAACAAAATATCAGATTATTTCAAAAATAAAACTTACCAATTTCAAATGAAATATTTAAATGAAATAGAAGATAAATATGACTTAATAATAATATCGCACTCATGTTTTACATTTTATGAAAATATACAACTATATAACGAAAAAACGCCAATAATTAATATAATACATAGTGAAATTTATGAATCCGAAAAACCACTAATGCATAAAAATGTAATAAAATATGTCGGTGTGAGGGAAACCATATGCAATAAATTTATAAATTTATTTCCAAAAATTGAATGTATTTACAACCCTATAGATACAAGTAAATTTAATCTTTTACAAACATGCAAAAAGCCGTTTGGTCTTTTTGTAGGAACGCCAGATCAGCCTAGATATGAATCCATGAAACATTTTTGTAACTATTGTAAGTATAATAATTTAGTTAGTATCAATATTTCTGGCGACGAAAGGCAATCCAATTTATTTGACATATGCATGAATAAAGTTGATAATATTGAAAAATATTTTAAATCATGTTCAATATCTGGAGGAATACTTAAAGGTAGAACATATTTTGAAGCCAAGCTTTGTGGGAAACCATTAATTGAGTATTATATAGATGAAAACTTTTTCATAAAAAATATTGAATATGAAGACCCAATTAATTGCACAGAAGAATATAATATTTTGATAAATAAACTCAATAAATTTGAAGTAGCCAAACAAATTATTAAGTTTTAAAAATTTTCATAATTAACATTTAAATCTACCAAAGCCCATTCAAGGCCCATTTTTTTTCCTTTATTTAAGGCTCGATTCACGAAAGTGGAAGATCCTTCTACAAATGATGCAGTCCTGATGTATTTAATAATTTCTTTTTCTAAATTGTTAAATGATAAATACCAAGGGTAATGTCTTACTACATATGGAGGTTTCATTCTCAGCGAACTATAAAAATCATAATTTTCTGTTTCTTTACTATAAACAGCAAGTGTTGTATCTGTGGGAGCTATATAAGATAAATCATCAAATGAATTCAACCAATATGCGCTTTCTCTTAATAATATCTCTTCTTTAGAATCAATAATATCATATTTTTCATTTTTGGAAATTAAATCATCTATTTGTATTGATGCAGCAATTTTTCTTATTCCCTTCGGGGCAATTTTGAGCTTATATGAAAATACATCAAACCAATCATTTGGCAATTGTTTTAGATCCAAATCACCATCAGACACAGCAAAAAATTCACAATCAATTTTTTTAGATATGTTAAGCTCCCAAAAGATTCTTGATTTTCGATTTATGTTTGTATTGGTAAAAATTACATGATTTTTAATGGTTTCATACCACGATAAAGTATCCTTATTATTTGAATTGTCATCAATAATGATAGGTATTAAATTTTGATTTGAAATGATATCAAACATTTCTCTTGGGTAAGATAATAAATTTTTATTAAGGATAAAAACAGGCCTATCTTTATTTGATAATTTATCAAGAATTTCATTCATTATTAATTTTGTACAAAAAAATATGGATAATTTTTCAATTTTTTTCCATTTGTCTGGAGACGGTCCTTTTTTTGAAAAAAGTTTCACAAAAATAAATAATATAATTTCTGAAAATAATCTTAAAAAAAATATTATTTATTGCTACAATGGTTCCATCGAAAAATATTCAGATATTAAAAAAAAACTGAAAAATGACGATGTAATTTTTTTACAAAATCATTGTAATTATTTCGAATGCCCTACACTAAATTTTTTGCTTAACGAATGCAAAAATTATCAAAATAATAAAAAAATTCTTTACATTCACACTAAAGGGGCTTATAACTATAAATCACCAGTTTATGATGATTGGATCGATGTAATGAGCTACTTCACAATTAAAAAATTTGAAAATTGTTTATATTTACTTGACACTTATGCAGCAGTAGGAGTGGATTTTACTAATGATCCATGGCCACATTTTAGCGGTAATTTTTGGTGGGCAAATAGCTCACATATCAAACAACTTAAAGCTTTAAAAACTTTAAATCGGTATGATTGCGAAAAATGGATATGCTCTTTAAAAAATAATTATTACAATTTATTTTCTTCTCAAATTAACGTATTAAACAATAAAGGTTGTGACAAAAAATTATATTATGTATAATTGTTCTGTGAATAAAATGTTAAAAATTTTAGATTTAGGAATGCACCCGTTTGCTGATACTTTTATTGATAAAAATAAACTTCATCTTTCTGAACCTTGTTATCCACTTGAGTGCTTCATGAATAGCGACACAGGCGAAATTTCTTTAGGCTTAAAAACCAAAGCATTTGAAAGGTACAATTTATATGATTATTCATATACCTCGTCTAATTCTAATTTTTCGCAAAAACATTGGATTGATTTCTCAAAAGTCATGGATGAAAAATTTGACTTGAAACATAAAAATATATTAGAAATTGGTTCAAATGATGGTTTTTTGCTTCAACAATTCAAAAATTCCATTGTTACTGGTGTAGACGCATCAGAATGCATGGTCAATTATTCAAATAAAAACGGGATAAAAACAATCATGGGCATATTCGATCTAAATTTTAGCAAGGAATTAAACAAAAATTTTGATTTCATAATTGCAAATAACGTGATGAACCATGCAAATGATATTTTGTCTTTTGCGTCTGGAGTGTGTAACGCATTATCCAAAGATGGAACATTTGTGTTTGAAGTTCCTTACTGGGGAGGAATGATAGAATCATTAAATTTTGACCAAATATATCATGAACACATTTCATATTTTACTTTTAAATACCTTGATTATATTTTCTCTAATTGTGATTTAAATTTTTATGATTTTGAATTTATTCAATATCACGGAAAATCAATAAGAGGTTACGTTTCTAAGAACAAAAATATTCCTAATCAAAATGTCAAAGAACAAATATTATTAGAAGAACAAAAAAATTATTTCAAATTAGATATTTACAATAATTGGCAAGAAAATATTTTAAAAAGAAGATTTATGTTCATGGAAAAACTTAATAATATTAAAAAAAATTATCCCATGGCAAAAATAGTAGGAGTGGGCGCTGCAGCTAAAGGAAATACCTTTTTAAACTTCTGCAAAATAGATAATAAATTGATGGATTTTGTTACCGATAAAAGTGATTTGAAACAAAATAAATTTACGCCTTTGTCAAGAATACCTATAAAATCTGATGATGAAATAATCGCATTAAGAGATTTATATGTAATTATTTTATCCTGGAATATATCAGAAATTATAAGACCTAAACTAGAAAAGTTAAATAA
>Ga0007806_1000116_pt1 | contig 25420 bp, 55 predicted proteins | sample CryBogCBE18Aug09_FD_71192 | JGI IMG/M metagenome (GOLD analysis project Ga0007806, IMG submission 71192) | Freshwater microbial communities from Crystal Bog, Wisconsin, USA - CBE18Aug09 | ecosystem: Environmental > Aquatic > Freshwater > Lake | place: Crystal Bog, Wisconsin, USA | collected...
CCATGAGTGAATTAAAACTGGTCATAGTGATATTTACGCAATAAATAACAGTCTATGTACATCTTTGAGTATAATCCGCCGATCGAACTGCATGATAAGCTAAACCCTGTTCTATGGAACGACGAGGAAATTAGACGTCAAATCCAGGTCAAACTGCTTCAAATCGCCAAGGAATTCTATCATTTTTTGTCGGTTTCGGCGCCGATCGAAGACGTTTTGATAACCGGGTCTCAATCCAACTATAACTACACAAACTGGTCTGATATAGACCTACATATCGTATTAGATTACGATAACATCAGTTGTGAAGGAGAAGCCAAAAATCTACTGGATGCCAAACGTAAACTGTGGAAACGCGAGCACGATATCAAACTCAAAGGTATTCCGGTAGAGTGCTACGCTGAAGATCTAAATCAACCAGCAGTTACAGCCAGCTACAGTCTAATACACAACAAGTGGGTCAAACGCCCAGGCACACCTATAAAAAACTACGACGTCGAAGGTGTTAAGGAATTGTACGGCATGTGGAAAACAGTGATCAAAGATGCTATCAAATTCCGCGAAGCAGGACTGTTAAAACGTGTCAAAGAACTACTGGCCACATTTAGGAGAAAGAGTCTTGCCAAAGATGGTGAATTCGGTAACGGCAATCTAGCTTTTAAAGCACTGAGAAATTCTGGATGGATAGAACGATTAATGAAAGCAGTTGATGATCTAGAAGATCAGGAACTGAGTTTAAAGGATTAACAAGCCCACAGATACGTGGGCTTTTTTTATTGTACCCAGGGTGGTACTTGTACTGTGATTTTTACTTCTTCTTCCAACTGTTCTAATTGGACCTTGAGCTGATCTGTCATGCGCACTAGCTCGTCTTCACCCAGGGCATTTTCTAGTAATTCTTCTACATGCTCTTTGGTAAGACTAGCATACTCGACCCAGTTTTCCACAATGGCGTTTTGGAATTCGGCTGTTGGTATATCTGTCGAACCGTACATAGGAACACGATTGCCTTGGCTATCACTGCCCCACATGGTCCAATAGACTTTGGTAACTACGTCTGAGTGATTGCCAATCTTAGATGTAGTTTCTAGTTTGGTAAAATCCCAGTCGAAATAATATTGTATAGTTGTCATGGTTGATTAATTTCTGGAACGCTGTCCTGGTGGATAATCTTTTTCATTGTATGGGCCCAGGTCTGCTAACCATTCATCCATTTCTGCAACGTTCTTAACCATAGTACCGTCAGGCAACTGTATCACCGGCAGTTGGCTCCAGTTAGGACTGGCCGCTCTAAACTGTTCCCACTTCCATGCGCCACCGTCAACACATCTTTCCTCAAATTGAACTTTTTGATTTTGTAAACGATGTATAACCCATCTGCTGAGTGTGCAGTGTACACGTGTCCATACTACGCATTGTTTTGGTTGTGTGCTTAATGACATTTTTAATCCTCTTATACGTTTGATCTAATTAACCAGCTGTATTTAATTGACTGTACCACGCTGGCTGATTTTGTTATGTTGTTATTCTGACTGTTCCTATCACCGTTATGGATAGGGATAGCGATGCTGTTGGCATTAGTAAATGTACCAACACCATTGGTTAATCCTACAACCAGTTTGTCTGTTTTGTTTCCAGCAACGTTCGGATGGATCGTGTAGGTATTGTCAGGATAGACAAATACTTCGACAGTTCCTTTGTAGTATTCTGTTTCGGTTAGATCTTGAAAACTAAATGCTAGTTCACCATAGGTAATATTAGAGCAATCAAGGATAGCGAGATTGTAGGTAGTACCATAAGCTTCACCCAATGGCATGGTTATGGTGTTGTTTTGATTGACTACAGCATTGCCCTGCACAGAAGCGTTGATAGCTCCAGCATGATCCATCTCTGGTAGTCGTGCCCAACTGTCGCTGGTTGCGATATAGAATGTGTCGTTGATATTGTAAGTAACGTTACCTTGGATAGTAAAGAACGCAGTGGCCTGATTTGGCACTGTTGCTATACTGGTCACTGGATAAGCATGTTGCTTTGTTGAATCGTATATTGTCCAACTGCCAGGAACATATGATGACTGGTAAGTGTTTACCTGTGAATACCATTGGCTGGCCATAGTGGTAATCACGTTAGTGACAGTGTTGGCTGTTTGGCTGGCTGAGAAACCGCTTGGTGAAAAATTTGAAGTAGCTACATACAGATAGTTATTGTCTACTAGGACCTGTCCTGGAACTTGATTTAGTTGTCCCTGTAGGCTCTGTGGAGCTCCAATACCTAGGATAGTAGTCACAGTAGCAAGGCTAACTGTACCGTCTGCAGGGTTAACTGTCAAACCAAAACCGACTCGGATACCACCTAGTACGCTTGAGCTAGCGATAGGTACCGAGAATGTTGATGGTAGATCACGTAGGTCGTTGTAGCTACCAGATACTGCTACAGTGGCCAGGCCAAGATTTGAAACACCGATGGCTTTTTGCTGTGTGGTATACGTAGTAACTGTGCTGATATCCAGCTTGTGGCCGATGTTGTCAGTTAGGGTTTGTAGTGTATTAGTGTTGGTTAGTGCGGCGGCCAATTGACTAATAACTTGGAATGTAGTTCCCGATGAGCCAACCAAATTGCCCAATGCGGCAGACACAGCGTTATTCAGTGTACCTGTGGTCACATAAGAACTCAGTGTGGCACTGGTCAAGTAGCCCATGTTGTTGACGAATGAGCTGATAGCAGTTGGATAGTCTAGCAAGCTATAGTAGCTGCCTGAAGTTGATACCTGTGCCAATACTGGTCGGTGTGTTAGATCGTTGTAGTCGCCTGTGATAGCCACGGTACTGAGATTAGGCAGTTGTCCTGCGTCAAATGGCTTGACCCAAGTAAATCCACCATAGGGATTGGCGCTCAATAACCACGTAGCTGTAGCCGCAGAATCTGTGCGTAGCATGGTGTTGATGATAGTGCCGCTGGCTATTTGGCTTTCTGAAAGCTGTCCAGTTATCTGCTGGAAGCTGGGGAAACCGCCACCACCACCTCCACCGCCGTTGTGTATGGCTACTCCGCCTGGAGTTACCCCATCGCTGATGGCAAATGTTAGTGTGTCTAAATCGACGAAAATTTCGCCTCTGTGCGGTACTAGTGTGCTACCTTGGGCAATAATGTCTTTACCCTGGAATATTCTTGTGGCCATTTGTGATCTTCCTTGCTCTCTAACGTATTGGTTAAATATACGACTATGACATTATTTACCGTTAATGTAGAAACTTCCGATATACCCGCAGCCATGCTACTCAGCCGTTTGAGCACGGGCTACGGCGCCGAAAGCGCACTGTTTAATCTAAATGCTGGCGAGTTTGACTGGCCCTTTGACCTACCAGTCGAAACCAGCTCAGGGCGACAGATCCTCCCAGGAGAAGCAGAAATGCAGATGCTGATACACCTGTTCGATCGGTGCATAATGGCGGTAGATGTCAAACAGGTAGTAGATCAAGGACTGCGTGATTTTGCCTGGCCCGGACACGTTTTCATGGACGAATCCATAAGGGTGCGCTACACTGTGACTAGGCTCAAACCCAGACTGGGCTGTACAGACGTAGACTGGCAGTGCGAGTTAGTGTCAGCAGATGATCGTGTGGCCTGTAGTTTTGTCAAACAACAACGTTGGTACTTATGACCGTATATTTCAGTTCAACCGCAAGTGTTTTTAGCTCTACCCAATTTACCACAGGCATAGACAGCTGGACAGTCACACCGCAGGTCTATGTTACTACAGCCAGCAACGTACCGCCCACTACTTTTGCCAATGTAGTTACCAGTGTCAGCTGGCACATGCAGGGCGTAGAAACACTTACAAACCTAACCAGCTACTATTTTACCGCTACCACTGTGACTGTGTTCGTGCAGACCATGAGCGGGGGCATACTCTACAGTTCAGTGATAGATCCTGCTACGGGCGGTGTCAAGCTCACAGACAACAGCCAGCGCAGTGGTGAAGGTTTTGAGCTAGGTGTCAGCGATTCGGCAACAGCTACCCCCGAACAGGTCCTAGGTTGGATCGTAAACGCCAGCCCCTTGGGCTATGCCAACACTGTGGCCTATCTCACAGCCACTATCTGTACCGACATACTCACACAGAGCCAGCGCCAGCTGAGCATCGCTTCTAGCCCGAGCCAGCAGACTCCTCCATTCGCCCAAATCCAACCCTATTCCACGAGTACACAGCACATTTGACACCGATTCTTAAATATGCTATTATATTAGCACTTAAAGGATCATTATGTACAAGTTTAAACCAGGCCCATACGAGCCAGCAGCCATCGAACCGGGCAAGCCCCTAACATTCTCACAAACATGGACGTTTGGTGACATCATCTACTCCATGATTCCCATACGCTTGCTAGGCGGTGGCGAGTTTTATCTACGCTTGGAAAATCTAGACAACTTGTGTAAGACAGTCATAGGTTGGCCCGACGGGGGCACACACTCAGGACGCATGCGCCAGAAAGATTTCGACTTGCTCAAACCTCTAATCGAAGCACAGGACTATATCACCAAATGGGCAGTATGGAACGGTGAAGCCATCACACATCCTCTAGACAATATCTGTTGCTGGTTCTACGGCAATCGCATAGACAAAGGACATTACGGACGGCTCTACGCATTAGCAGTGGGCTTGGACCCAGATCAGTGGGAACCTGCGATCACCCAACCATGGCTAACCTTGGGCAACAACGAACCAATACGTGTGCCAGGAAAACACATAGTGATATCTAAAACTGACAGATACGGTAACGGACAAGTACATCAGGTATGGCGCAACATGGTTGAACAGCAGTGGAACGAGCAGGCCCTATTCGTAGGCACTGCCGAAGAACACGCGGCATTTGAGCAGGATTTCGGCATCAAGATCCAGTACTATCCAACTCGGGATCTGCTAGAACTAGCACAGGTCATAGCGGGCTCAGAACTGTACTTGGGCAACCAATCAGTGGGCATGGCTATAGCACAGGGTCTGGGCGTAAACTTCTGGTGCGATCACCGCAAGGACAACTGTACACTAGAAGGTTGTGAAACTTACTTTAAACGAGAAAATGGCTATTATTTCTAAGAGTTACACATGGGTGCTGATCCTATTTGTCGTGGTATTCGTCCTAGCCCGAGCTGTTAAATGGCACGTGTTCTAACACAAGCACTGGCACAGATAGCCGAGCTCAGAGCCGCCCAGGCACGCCGGCGCAAGCAGAAACAGTTGGAGCGACTGACCAAGCTGATGGCTAATAAGCCCAAGCCACGTCCGGCAGCTAAGTCAGTTAAAAAGAGGTAATTCCGGGCGGCACTCTACAACCCTCTCCCGCGAAGCGGCTCGCAAAAAAATTTTGCTAGAGTTCAGGGACAGTAGGTAAACCATCTGCACCAAGTCCACATCCAGCGTCGCTCTACGTAGAGTAACGCTATCAATAGAACTAGTACCAGGGTTTCGCGCCAAGAATAGCGAACAGGTTCGGGTGTCCAATCGTCAAGCACGGCGTCCCCATGCCAAGCGCAACCATAAGCGTTCGTGAACATAGTGTACCGCAGTCAAGATTAGGTGTATGATGACAGCATCGCTGAGTCCAGTCCAAATGGCTGTTATAAGCAGTGCGATGATCCTATAAGTAACTGCTCTTAGAACAGTGCGTGAATGAGTTTCCATATGTCTACTTAGCCCACGCTAGCAGGAACATGGTTTTATCCTGATTCCATTTGAACGCTACGCAAGCCTGCCAGTATTCCTGCTCGTGTACAGTATGATAGCACCAACGAGTCCAGTGACAGCCCACGTGTGAGCATAGCCATGATTCTAGCACATCTATAGAGTTGACCCAGTCGATCTGTCCTGCATCCAGTAGTGGCCATGGTGCTAGTGCTATGTGTGGAAAGTCTGGATGTACAGGATGATCTGGTAAGAATCGCATGCTAAAAGTATTTTATAGTACGTATCTCAAAATCTTCACGATCTATATACTGCGTTCGCCCGCCGCGTGTAGTATAGCTATAATACTTGCCGAGCCATATGAACTGGCGTCCAAAATCCCAGCGATCGATCCACGTGGGCCAAACAGCCCAGTATTCAGTGTAGTTGACACCGTTCAAGCGGAATGTGCGAGTGATTGGATTAGCGTACATATACAGTCGTTATTATACACTATTTACAGTGGCGATTGCATATCCACCGCGGTCAGTGGGGAAAATAGCGAAGACGTATGTGTAGTGCAAAAAAAATTACTGCGCAAAAATTTTTGAACCAAAAAATCGGGATATGAGGAGCATTTTTACTCTAGTGTGTAAGTATATATGTAACACAAGGAGAATACAAATGACCCAGTTACAGCACACTATTAGAGAGTTACACGGAGAGAATCCGCCCTAATTGACTGTGCAGACAATTTGACGCAGTGTACAAGTCGCAGGACTATAAATTACTCAAGCTCTATTCGTAGGGCTTTTTTTGTGGGTCGTTTAATCCTAGCCAATCTTGTAGCCAGTAACCAACCCAATATATAGGGGGGATCGATAAGGGTGTAGCAACGCAGGTTACGACAATCCAAAATAACTGTTCTTGTAGAGAGTATTCCATAGTCGGATATTTAAGCCGGTCTATACATATAGTAAAAAAATCTTGTGCGCAAAAAGTTGGATGGGTGGAGAACCTGACCCCTGGTGATTACATCTAACTGGGGGGTGATTTTAGGAAAGATTTGGCATGCGCTTTATTGCGCAAGTTAGTGCTTGCTAACATAGTGACCTGGGTACCCCCACCATACCCCCAGGCCACCATGTCTAAGCATGCTTTAAGCATGCTTACCATCTAGAGCTCTAGCTCTCCCTCCGCTTCTAGCTCGGCTACTACATCGTTGAACAAGCTGTTGATATCCTGTATGCTGGCCGCACGTCGGATGTCTGCATGCCTCCGGCGTAGAGCTGTACCTTTGCTGTAGACTAGCTCTACATGCTCTGCACAGTACAAGGTGTCTGCTACTAGATCCTTACAAGCACAGTAGGGTGTAGGCCCTAGCCACTTGCGGCTGTCATAGTCTGGGCCTAGGTATGTGCATCCATACTGTGCCAGTGCTTGCTGATCTGTATGCATTAGATCCTCCGCATACAAGTAGTCTTAGCCATAGCAGTCCACGTTAGGGGGAATGCCTTCTTCAAGTCTGCTACCTTGAGCACCATGCGCAGGCTTAGCTCACGTAGCTTTGATGCATTGTCTACTATGAAGTTGACTATCTCCTGCTTGACCACGGGCTCGAACTCGTATGCATCCAACATGCCATCTTCTACGATCTGCTTGATGCGCAAGATCTTCTCGCGATCTGTGTCCATCTGCAGGTCTATGTAATGGCAACGGCTTTCTAGTGCGTCCAAGTGATCTCTGAGTCGCTTGCTCTTGACGTGCTCAAACTTGATGTTGGTGATAAAGATAGCGGCACCCTTGAACTCGAAACGATCTGGGATACCTTCTGATCTGAGTAGACGTGAATCAGTATTCCAAGCGATGAAACGCTTCTTGCTAGAGTCTAGTGCGCCCTTGAGGATGTTCAAGCTCAAGTCCTCCATTAGGATGCTATCACAGTCGTCAAACACTAGCACGTGATTGGCATCTGAATGCTCGTATAACTTAGCATACAAGCCTAGGGCTGACATTGCGCCCTTTACGATCTCGTACTTGGGCTTGCGCTCACCTAGAACATCGAATAAGCCATCTTTGCTCAGTACTTCTTCTACACCGAAGCTTTTACCAACTCCGGGAGGGCCACTAACGATCATAGCACGTACATCACCTGCACGTACAGCACGGGTCATGTCTGTGAGGATCTGGAAACGCTCTTTGAGTCTGGAGACGATCTCTTCGTCTGATTCACGTGCTACTGCCATTTCGTTAGCACGGATAGCTTCTTTGTCGAACTCTAGTACTGTAGCGACGCCTGAGGGTTTGTGTGATGCTTTTGCCATATGTGTCCTTTAAGTGTGTGTAAATCAGTATTATACTAGACTGCGCGAGCTTTGTCAATCACTTTGGCGACATCCGCTGTATATTTCTCCAGCTCGCCTTCGTGCTCCAAGCTCTCATCGATAGCTATCTTCAGCAGGCCCATAGCGTCGATGCGATCCTTGTAGGGCAAGGCCGTGATGAACGCATTTACCTGCTCGAGGTTCTCGATGTTCCACATGACGTCCAAGAGCATCTTCTGCTTGGGGGTTAGGTTGGGGATGCTGATCATTGTGCGAAGATGTCCTTGCTTAGGATCTCGTCCTGTACCAGCCGGTGGGCCAAGTTCAGCGCCAGCATAGCACCATACCAAGCCATACGCTGTTCTTCAGCACTACCGCACTCGGTTAGCAAAACTGTCAAATGATCTAAGTCTGCAGGTGTCATCCACAAGCCGGATTTTGGAATAGGGTTATTAACGATATCGTACATATTTCGCTCCTTTAGTGTTTAAGTGTGTAGTATAACAGGTTTTACCGGGCCTGTCAACCCCTAGTCCCAATCTTTCTTGCCACCGAACCGTTCATTGTGTTCGTAGCCCGCATGGTAAGCACGGATCTGGTCTGCTGTCATCATCACTTCGATGACTTCGTTGCCCGTAGGGGTCATGTAATGTGGACGACGGCCACGGCTATACCAACTGTCAGCACTGCCCCTATCAAAAGGTGACCCGTGGCTCGTATCAAACTCAGTAATTTCGCTTTTAAACATATCTGCTCCTCTAGTGTATGTGTACATTATAACACAGGTTTTACCTGTTGTCAACCCCTAGATGAACTCACAGACAAATCCATCTGGCTCTACTTCTGCTAGGGGTTGCAACATCACAGCAGGGTAGGCAATTGAGCCTTCGTACTCCAACTGGCTCTTCTCGAAGGATGTCATAAATGAATCCTCCACTACACCGTAGCCTACAATGTACTGGCGACTGCCAACATCATCCCACTCAATGCGGGTACGGAGAGCATGTAAGAGCTCTTCAACGTGCTCGGCGCTAGGCTCTTGGGCACCTAACTGGTAGAAGTAGTCTTCACCGCCTTTGAACTTCCAGTGCTGGGGGCACTCACCCTCGCCATCCCAATCGTGGGCACCATAGTTTTCCATGTATTGCGTAACGATATGTAGTTTCATCTAGTAGCTCGCTTTCTTAGTGTATACAAGTATTATAGCAGATTTATTTGGTTTTGTCAACCTCTGCGTTGTAGGCCTTAATAAACTCTTCTACAGAGCCAAAGACTTCTACGGCTGTTTCTTCAACGATAACGCGGTACTCTTCTAAGAACTGTTTTACTGGAATTGCCATTTTGTGCTCCTGTTTTGCTAGTGTATGTGTACATTATAGCACAGGTTTTACCGTTTGTCAACCGGTTTACGAACTAAATCCCAGTCGGTGAAAGGTTGTGGCTTTTTTACAACACAATAAGGGAACACCCCGTATCTCACGATAGGGGGTGTTTTGCTACGTTGCCTAGGGGACACTACCCCGCCTAGGACTTTGGAGCGACTGATTAGAGTGTGATGCCCATTGCTTTGGCTTTGTAACCTAAAGCAACGATTTCACGTGATGGGCGACCAATCTCGTATTCTGTTACAGTAACACCATTACCAGCTACACGAGAGTTCGCATAGATAGCATAGCCAGCTTGACGAAGGCGTGATGCTTCGGCAGCTAAGTTGCCAATACCAAATTTCTTAGCTTGAGCAACAGTCAGTTTCTTACCAGCTTGGAACAATTGGAATGCCTTGCCAGTTTTAGTTTCTAAGTTAATACGTTTCATTTAAATTTTCCTTTCGGTTTAAGTGATGTGCGTTCACATCGTACAACTATTATAACACCTTATGCCAGCCCTAGTCTAGCCTTTTGGACTTTTTCCTCACGTGCCTTTTCCCAACTGCGTTCTAGATTGGAATTACCAGTAGCATCCATGAGCATGCGTCCCAGGTTATCCAGAAGGGGAATGCCTACTGCTACTTCTTCTGATCGTTCCCACCAGAAGTAATCGATCTTGGAGTAGAAGCTGTTAGGACCCTGCTGTTTCATGCCAGTGTCTCTGAGCTGTATGGTTCGGATCCATTTGGTATACAGGCGATCAGCCGTGATGCTCCAGTAGTCTCGGGCCCACTTGCTCCGGGCTTCTGCTAGAGCGGCTCGGGCTTGATCTAGTCGGACTCCCAGGTGCTCGATCTCCCAACCAGCATCGCGCCAGTCTTTGATCGCCCCAATGGGCATGTACTCAGTATTAGTCTTTTTTCTTGATGGAAACATTGGCACGGAAGAAGGCTCCTAAAACGATAACAGCAAACCAAGTGGGTAAGTTATAAGGTACAGCTAGGCTGGGAAACAGGGTATTGAACGCCCAGATCGTCAGCAACGGACCAACAAGGACGACAACTACTACAACGCCTACAACGCCTATGAGTCCTACTACGGTTAATAAAGTCTTCATACTATCTCCAAAGTGTTAGTGAGGGCTCTCTCGTTGGCCCTCGCCACGTTACTACCAACGTCCTTAGAAAGGAGCGTCTTCTGGATACTTCTCAGCAAACTGCTTCATCAAGCTAGCGTTTGCTTCTTTTACAGACATCACTGGCTCAGCTTCTGCTTTCTTGGCTGTAGCCTTAGGCTTCATAACGCCTTTTGCGGCGGGCTTGCTCTTGGCAACTGCTTTTGTTACACCGCGCTTGTCTGCGGCTGCCTCTAATGCTGCCTGTACGTCCTTGTTACCATCTGCAAAGTTGATAGACAACAAGTAGGCAACTGCATCTTCCTTGCTCATTGGAACCTTCAACTCTACGATGTCGATATCCTTGTGTCCGTTCTTGGCTAGTACTTTGACACGCAATGCATCATTACAAAAACGTACCTTGAACTCACCATTTAAACGTGAAACACCTGCATGTGAATAAAACATATAAAACTCCTTCTGTGTGTAATTAATATTATACTACCAAACTGCTCAAAAGTCAACCAATTTCTGGTTTAACCAATCAATGATATCTGCGGGCTTCTCTTGCTTCTGCGACGCATCATCGATCCAATCCCCTTCGTCCGACTCTAAGCTGTCTGCCCAATCCTCGTAGTCGGGGTCCTCGTAGACCACAGCGAAGCGGCTCATTTGCTCAACTCCACTGACTGCGTCTTCACAGTCTCTACGCCCTTGTCCAACATCTTAGCGATACCGGTAAAACCAACAGTCGCCAGCACTAGACCAAAGATAGTTCCAAAGATAAAACCCTTCATGCTACCTCCTTCTCTTTACAAAAGTCCTCGGCCTTAGCCAGGATACCGTCAAAAATAACTTCGTTAGTGTCGCTCATAGTAAGGCCAAACATGTTGCACCCTTTGTTGACAACCTTAACGCGGAATGTCGGACCGTTAGCATAGATGTGATACTCGTAGTCCTGTCCACAGTCCTTAGTATCAGTAGGGTACAGATAAAACTGCCCTGCTTCGTTGCCTTTGAAATTGCTGACCAGCTGTGCGGCCAAACAGCCCATGCCGTTAGCTGTACGAGCCTTAGACTCGCCGCCTAGGCCGTTAACCAGTTTAAACTGCTTGAGGAATTCAACAAGCTCTGCACCGTGTCCTTCTGGATAGCCGTCGTACTGGCGATAGAGATTAATGATTGGACGATGTACTGCGCGACCGTTACGTGCTTTGTACGTGTCGTATACGAATGTTAATGATCTAGTTCCCATTTGTCGCTCTCCTTAGTATGTGTATATTATAGCACAGGTTTTACCAAATGTCAACCACTTTATTCCGTTTCGCACTCGCCATCGTGCTCCATTAAGCACTCAATAGCATCAGCGATACGGCTACATTCTGCGGAGTAAAACTTATAGTCACCGATCGTTTTAACAAGATCCTTATCAACATACTCAAAGCCACCATAGTAGTCAAAACGGTTGCTGGCGTAGCATACGATCCAGTCCTCATCAACCCAAGCCATGCCACAACGAGGGTCTAGGCCCAACTGGCTAGCTTCAACCTTGCGCATACCCTGGATATGGCGCTCAACAACATGCTCCACATCATCCATCAAGTCTGCTACACAATCAAATTCTGTATCAGTAAAGTAACCCATAATTCGCTCCTTTTGTTTAAGTGTACGTGTAGTATAACACAAAGAGGGGCCGTTGTCAACCCCCCCTGTTGTTTTTATTCCATACTCGCCATGCCGTCGTCTTGCATACCCTGCTCTGTAAAGTACACTTCAAAGCCTAGTAGCTCGCTAACAGTAGCTTCAAAGCCGCTGTCTGTGTACAGTCTCCACGTGTCTTCTAGTGCTTCTACGTCGTCAAAGCCGTTTACTGTGTAGTATACATTAATGCTTCTGTAGCTGTCGTAGTCGCCACCTGCTACTCCCTCTGTAACGCAAATTGTCGTAATGCGTACATCGTCTGTGTCTGTAAGCGCACAGTCCCAAATGCTGTCGCCAGCAATGTCTGCACGTACATCGCATGTGTAAGTCGTAGTAACAAAGTCCTCGTCTGTCTCAACGCTTGTTTGTGTTAGTTGTTTGCTTATTGTCTGCATGTTCGCTCCTTATTCAGTTATTTGCATTTCAATCAAATTGTCCGCATAGTCCTCTAGTGTACTTTCTAAGTCCTCTAGCGCACAATGCACTTCGTAGCAGTTGTCGCTAGCCCCTAGTGCCGCTTGTACAATAGCGTCTGCTTCGTTTAGTAGTTTAATTGCTTTGCGTAGTTCAAACGCTTTTGCGTAATTGCTTGTCATCTTTGCTCCTTTTAGTGTATGTGTAGTATAACATCTTTAAGCCCAGTTGTCAATATATTCTACAACATATTCCTCCAAGCTAATGCACTCCGCCCAATCGTGTTCGTACACCTCGTTCTCGTCAAAGCACTCACAGCAACGCATTACACGCATTTCGCCTGTTTCATCTTTAAGCACAGCGTCAAACAGTTCGTTGCCGTCCATTTCTTCGTTCCAACTAATTTGTTTTAGTAGTGTAACTTTTTTCTTAGTCCAGTTTACCATTACACTACCTCCAATGTATTAAAATCGTGTTTAGTAAACACTTCCATGTCGCACAGTATACACTCGTCTAACAAGCGCACTTCGCCTGTTTTAGTGTCCTCAATGTAATAGTTCATCGCAGTATGTCCGTTATAGCTAGTATTTTCTCCAGCTTCGTTTACATACAGTTCCTGTGCTACAACTTTAAAACGTTTTTGCATACATGCTCCTTTTAGTGTACGTGTAGTATAACACACGTTTTCCAAAATGTCAAGCACTATTTTACAATTAATCCTACTGCGTAAATCGCCAGCAATGCACCATTAATCACAATCAAATTCGCTTCACGTATACGTACAGCCCACAGCAAGTACAGTGCCGCCCCAACAGCAAATAATAGTCTATTGTACGCAAGTACTTCAAAACTAGTAAGTAATGCCGCTGTTAACGTTACTGCGCAAGCTGTCCATTTTAAAATATTATTCAACATATGGACCTACTCCTCTCACTATAACACAAGTATAACACAGGTTTTACCAAATGTCAAGCTCTTTTATAAAATACGTGCTGTCCAATCTGTTGTATTCGAGCCACACTCTTGGCCCAGACTGGGGGCTTGATGTAGTCCGCATGATACAGGGTGCTGTCCTCTAATCCCGATACCCTATAGCCCTTGGCTAGGACAGCATGAGCAACCTCACGGCTTTCTGCCCACAGCTGACCTTTAGGAGTCTCCGTGCGTTTCTTCGTGTAAAGAGTCCACGAGAACTGCGCCGGGGCATATACCACCTTACATATCGTCTTGCCATAGCGACCCTCACGCAACCGGTTGATAGTTACCTGGGCCACAGCGAACTTTCCCAGTTTGGATTCTACGCCAGCCTCATGATAGATGTTACGGGCTAGGCAGTCTTCATCAGCAGGTGTATACTTGATCATATGGTTGGTCTTGATGATGTAGGCTTTGATGTCCTGCACATCCTCATGGACCGTGGCGATCTCCATCTGCATAAAGCCTAGGGCGGCTGCCACCACCGCCACTAGGACCCACATTGACTTATTCACTCTTGGCCTTTTCTTCTGCACCTTCTTTAACCCAGAGGTATAGATCTTCATCCTGCTCGTTCTCTGCTTCATACTCAGCCATACCTTCAGAGATACAGAACATATCATCTAACACTGCGGGCAGGGTATCTGCAACCTCTGTTGAATTACGGCAGTCGCTCAAGTCATAGAAGTCATCGTAGCCATCTTCCCAAACACCAGCGAAGCACATACCACCTTCATAATAGTAGGCACGCACTGAGAATCCTAAGTCACACATCTTACCATAGAACTCCAAGGGCGGGCTCCATGCTGAATCAAAGCTCATAGCCAAGCGTCCATCTTCTAGGACATCAGCAGTCATACCATCACCACCTACATCCCACTTGGTGCCCCACTCGTTGACACAGTAGTCATACCAATTGCCGTAGCCGTGTTCTGCAACATTGCGAGCAGTATCTTCTTCCAACTTCTTCTGCTCTGCTTCGTCTGAAACACAACCAGCAACGATATGCAAGCTCGCAGGCACAGGAACGAACTCCTCGCACAAGCGACCATCGTTGAAAGCCACTCGGGCTCTCTCGATCATTGCTGGGTCTTCGTGTTGCAATTCTAATGTGTTATTGCACCAATTAGGCATTCTCTTCTCCTAGGTTAATTACTTGGGTTGTTTGATATTCGTAACTCTTGGCCAAAGGATTAACGTCTCCCAAAGACAGGGCAAAGATCTCCTCTGCCTCGTCTTGATACTCTGCTTCTACCACACCTTCGTAGTAGACTTCTTCATAGGCTGTGACCTTGAACTTAGGCATTAGGCCTCCGAAAACTCGTAGAACTTGACATCTGGGTCAACCTTCTTCAACTGCGCCGCCGCTGTGGTCAATTTCTTGTATTTGAGTTGAACAACGCTACGGCTCAACTCACCATCACAAGTCAAGTTCTCAGGGCTCAAGTCACCGTCAATCATGTCTGCGATACGCTGACGATCTGCGGCGATTGCCAAGCTCAAAGGTGCCTTACCGAAGATGGCATTGAAACGGTTACGCTGTTCTACATAGTCTGTTAGTGCTGACATATTCGCTCCTCTTATCTAACTAAAACATTAGTATAGCATCAAATGGTAAAACCGTCAACCCCTTAATAGTCTGCTATGGGCTGTTCGTCTGTATCCAAGTCTACAAACACCTTATTAAAAACATCCTCGCCGAATCTGTTGTCAAAATACAACACCTCATAGCAGAACTGCTTGCCGTTAGTGATACCTAAGAACTTGGTTTCTTTGATCGTATCAGTATGCCCGTTCTTGGCCAGAGCCCGCATGATAGCCGCAGGGTCTAGGGATCTCAGCTTGTCGATCTTATAGTAGGTAATCAATCGTATGCCTCCTCACCTAGCTCTAGGACTTCTTCAAACACAACCTCGACGTCTGTGATACGCATAGTCTGCTCTGCATCACTAACACCTTCGAACGCATCTCTGAAGCTTTGGTTCTCAGCTAGGAAGTTGAATACATCCTGCTTGTCAGTGCCCTCTGGCACTTCAATCCACTGTATGATTGTGGTCTCTACTTTGGCTTTCATATCTTCAACTCCTTAAAGGTTCTGTATCGTGTGCTGAACTTGATAGGCTTGCTGAACATCCTAGGCTCATTACGGCTGGCAGTTATCATAGCATACAGCATATCTTTGGCATCATTGACATAGTAGATATGGTTGGGCACTGAGCCCTCCCATACCGTTGTTTCTTGTAGTATCTTCATTAGAAGTGTGGGTCCAAATGTTCGTGACGGCCTTTGCTCATCCAGCAATACTTGTTACCAGTCATTCTGTAATGATCGCCGATCTTAGTGAACTTGTAACCGTTGTCTACGAAGATGAACTTCTTTGTGATGCGAACGATCTTGCCCGCATAATAAGAGTCACAGTTGATACCGTAACTCACATCATCTCCTACATTATATTCTACCATATCACTCTCCTTTTGTTTCAGTGTAAGTGTATTATAGCACAGGTTTTACCAAATGTCAACCACGGACCGTTGTAAAAGTGCCACAGGGTTAATAAGTCTCAGTGGCTTCGACTCGCAGGTTTCGTAGAGGGTTTATATAGCGGCGGACTTACAGTCTGCTCTACAGGATGGCATCACCCTACCCGCTAATCCGTTACAAAAAACTCCCCGGGTCGTAACCCTCTTGCGTGGCCCAGTGCCGTTATACGGGAGGAACCTTGGCGTCATAGTCCGGCGCCCGGGGATAAAGTTGGGAGGGCACTACCCCTCCCGGAGCAATTAGTCTAGTCTACTGCAACCGTAGGCCTTCAAGCCCAAGCTCTCTAAGTAAGCCGCATAGGCATAGGCGCCCGCTTCTTTGACTGAGATGCTTTGGGTTGGAACACCTGCTGGGTCCCAATAGGTTAGGCATTTTGGTTTGTAGTCCTTGCGGAAGCCTGCCTTGATCAACTCCTGGGCCTGCTTGCTGTTGGTACGGTCCACATACACTTCTACCCAACCAAACCCGCAAGCGTCACGCTCGCCTACTTGTTGATACATGGCTTGGGCGGCGCCTTTAGCTAGTTCCAAACCTGCTGTGATGAATTCTGCTGTTACCATAGTTCGCTCCTTAAGTGTTTAAGTGTATAGTATAACATCAAAGGTAAAACCAGTCAACCTCTTTGTTGCGCTAAAGCAACATGGTGATCTTCGGGCTATCGCTCCTTAGCAGACAGATCACTGCCGTTCGCTAGTGCAAGGTGACCCTAGCTAGCTCTAGGGATAAAAGACCCGGGTGGGCGAGTTCCGGACGGGCTCCTGCTTCCCGAATGAATTAATGCCCAAAATCTCATTATGAATACAGTATAACAGGTTTTACCAATCCTGTCAACCCCTTAATGACCCTGGCAATAGCCCGGCTTCTCGTGGGTGTTTTCCTTTAGTTTCAGTTTACAGATCAGGCAACGATACTTCATGCGTACTCCCGTTGGCTATAGAAGTTGATACCAGCGAGGATACGCTGATAGACTTCTCGCTTGCTCATATAGTAAGCATAATCCTTATCAGCAGGCGTAAAGTTATACCAATTGTTGGCACGGGCATTGTCTAGGATATCTTTCTCCAGGCTATAAGTCGTGTAGTGGCCTTTGAACCCGTTGATACTGTAATGGGCTATGAATCCGGAGCATAGGTACAGGAAATTGTAGCCCGTACGGTTCAGCTTTTCGATATCCTTGACGGCCCTGAGTACATTGGCAACGATAAGGTCCTGCTGTCTTTGAGTTAATGGTTCGATCATTCTGATTCCTTTACGATATAGCCCATAGATTCATAATAGCCCCTACGAGCCGCCAACTCCCACCCTTCTAGGTACCGGGTACGGAGCAAGTGGAAGCCTGCCTGGGTATAAACACTCAGCATCTTCATGCCACTTCCTTGATACGGATTACGAAACCGCTATAGTCCTTCTTAGCACGGCCTTTGGCTTTCAAACCAATAACACCTACCTTAGGATCTAAGAAGCGCAGGTCGCTTTCATCAGCGGAGTACATGCCTTCTGGGATCTTATCATATACTGCCGCAACATTCATACCAGCCGCAAGCGCCTGCGCTACATCATTGTCATTAGACTCAGCACGGCTAAAGGTAAGATGATAGTTTGGAATATGCGCAACCTTACGCCCTAAGACCTTAGTATAGTCATAGAACTGTACATTAGGGAACAGCTCAAAGATGTTCTCTGTACAGAACACTGGAACTTCGTACTTCTCCCAGCTCAAGTCTGAAGTACCATTCAAACGGAACACGGGGATGAAGCCTTTGCGTTCTGCTTGCTTGATGGCTTTCATGATGTCATAAGCAAGATCCAGCATAAAGCCTGCGCGATCTTCGTAGAAGTACTTGGTCTTACGCAGGCGCGCCTTCTGTATAGCATTAGTGGTCTCACCGCGCTTGAACATACCGCCACGTCCGGCAGTGTTAAGACAGCTAGCAATGCACCCTGCTGTCGCTTTAGGGCATACATTATGTCCGCTCAAGTCGCTAGGTGCAAGATGCAGGATATAGGTCATATAGCCCTGCGCTTCGCCTTTGAGCGTCTTAGGGTTGCCAGTGCTTAATAGTTTGAATGTCATTGCTCGCTCCTCTTAGTGTGCCTACAGTATAACACGGTTTTACCACTTTGTCAACCAAGCCAACAATCCCTGGCTAGCTCTGTGGTTATTTCCTCCCCACCTATATATGCGCCCTCAAAGCCATAGGTGCTCTGTAGCGTAAGAGCCACACCCATATAGGTCTTTTTAATATCCACGATAGTACCGCATTGTTCGATATCGCTCTTAAAGCAGACTTCGTCACCGATGCCCACTGTCTGCCCATCTACTACCGCTGTCTTGTTCATGTTGATCATATTCGCTCCTCTCAGTGTCCGTGTAGTATAACATAGGTTTTACCATTTGTCAACCAAAAAAATAGAGCACTCAAAGAGTGCCCTAGGGTTATCTCAAACGGACCCAGCCGCAGAAGTTCTCGTAGTCGTATACGACATTGTCGCTATAGACTATGAGCCCGCCTATGTCCTCGCCGTCTGCTACATGAAACTCCCGTTCAAAACGCTCTGTAAGCGTCTCAATTGGGTCCTCAATGCCCTCGTAAGCATAGCGAACGCTGGGATGTGTATCGTTAATCCAATCTATATTCATATAAGCTCCCTGTAGTGTTTAAAGAACGCAGTAATAACTTCTTACTGTATGCATACAGTATAACATGATTTTACCAAACTGTCAACCCCCCAGGAAAGACCCTACAGACCACCGGGATATAGATCTAGGGGTTGACTTTTGGTAAAACCTGTGCTATACTATATGCATAATAAGAAAGCAGGTAAACTGTATGAGGCGTCGATGGGACTTGTCCGGGGTGGACGTGGAGGGTGCGCGAAGGGTTTGGCCCCGGCGCTGAGGTCAAGGAAACAGGCCCAAAGGGCCCATTTCCAGTATGTGTCTCTGCTGAGGTCCAGTCCACATCCCCTGCGGTTATTGGGTAACGAATACGTCTCAGTCCGGCTGAACACCGGCTACCGCTTCGCTTAATCGTCCGCGACAGCAAATACTCCTGCCCGGCTAGCAGAGCGTCTCTCGACGATTCTGATCACTGCCGTGTCTACGACATGTCCATTAGTCCAGTGGTCTCCAGCATGTGTTCAGCACCTGGTGTTCCTTCCCTCTGGATTCGCTTTCAGCTTAGGGTTTAACTTGGTGGGCCCTGAAAGAGTCGAACTTTCTTCTGACGATTATGAGTCGCCGGCATCTACCGATATGCTAAAGGCCCTATATGTTATTATAGCAGGTTTACTTGCGTAATCCTAGACTCGCCTGTAGCTGTTGTGCGGCATTGAGCTTTTTCACATGCTCGTTCTGCCCTTGCTTGGTAGCACTCATAAAGCTGGTAGGAACCCCACCCTTGGTCTGCCCAAAGGGTGTGTAGGTTTGCCCTGAGCCCGCACCATTGGGTTTTTGGCTAGACTCCTGCTGACCTGCAACGGGGTTTTGCTGTGGTGCACGATTCAACCCTGTGTCCGCTAGTGAACCCACTTGTTGACCCGCTGGATCCGCTACATCGACGAACTCCCACGGCCCTAGCAGTACTGGATTGCCATCTACACGGCGATTCCACTTGCGTAGGTAAAACAGTTCAGGCCCCGTCCATAGCTTGAGCTGATCGATCAGGTTAGCGAACACTGAGTCAATGAGGATACACTGTTCCGCACCCTCGATGATCTTGAGCCAATCGAATACGCTATCAGTGATCTCGGTAATCTCTATCAGCTGTACATCTGGCTCGATCATAGATAAGTCTATGTCATAGCGCAGGTCACTGGCTTGATTCTGGTAAACCATGTAACGGGGTTTTTGTACTAGTTGCTTATACAGTGCGTCCTCACGGGCAGGATCCCGTACTATACAGCGATCTAGTTCCCACTTTAGACTGAACGGTAAATTCATAGCCGCATACTTGTACTGATCGAACTTGCACTGTGCGAACAGGCTAGGGTTGGTCTTCTCTGGATGTGAGCTGAGATACTGATATAACCATAGTATATCCGCCTCAGCAATGCCTAGTGCCCGCAACTGTTTAACGGGGTTTTCATAAAAGAACTCGCCTCTCTCATCTACGGGCACAGCCAACCATGAAACCCAGGGAGCGGCCCGCATCATCTGCTCATAAAAGGGCTCACATACGGGCCAATAGACTTCATAGCCCTGGTCCTTGTAATGTCGAGCGATTGGTAGTGCTATAATGATATCACCAAGTCCTCGACTCTGTATGATACCTACTTTGTTGTTCTGCATACTTAACACCTTTCTGGATATTGTGAACAGTACTTACCGCCCCATCCATCAGGTGCCCGTACATATTGACGCTGTTGCCCAGAGTACGGACACACATCCCACGTACGACACTGCGGATAATAGCGAGCTATCTGCATGTCAGCACAACCTGTAAGAGCTAGTATACAACTTAAAGTGAAAAGATATACTATACGCATACTAGCTGTACGAGCCTTTCTCCATACTGGCTTTCAGCTATGAGACGGGCTTCATTGTAGTTGAGAGCACGTATAGTGACTGTGTTAACACCGCCCCATAGAGTCTTTACACTGGCTTGATATGTATTGTTCATAGTATATATTATACTGGTATTACCGTAGAAAGTCAATCAGATATGGTCCAAAACGGTGAAGATTGGTGGAGTTACGGTGGGGGATTCTGGCGGATTTGGCACCAAAATGGACAGTTTTTGGTGAATTTTAGGTAAAAAAATTTTGGAAGGGTGGACGGGTGACAGGCTATAATAGAATACTTTCTGTTATATTACCATCTTTTCTAACGTTTCACTAGCGTGAGATCTATCCCCACAAGCTCGCTAGAGCTCTAGTTATAGTGCCACCTGTTAGACTGTTTACTGCGCTCAGTACACCCAACAGTAAAGCGATCAAGCCTACGCCCTTGTAGCGTTTGAGTCTTTCTTCCTGCTCACTTATAGTTGAGTCTTTACTAGCCACTAGCTGTTTTAGGTCACTGACTTCTTGCTTGTACAGTCTGCGTTCTTCTAGTGCTCGAGTTTCTACTACATGTACCAGTTCGGCAGCCAGCTGATCTACTGAGTCTATATCGTGTGGTTTTTTCATTGGCTTCGCTCCTCATAGTGCGCTAGCACCGTACTGCATACTCTTTATACTAGTGTGTGTATAGAGTAGACTTAGTGTATTGCTCGTGTGTATTACTGTAGATTATTCAGCAGATTCTGGGACTGCTTGTATGCCCATGATAAAGTCTGTGCGACTCTGCTCATTAGCTAGTCTTTTAGCTTCTTGTATATCGTCAGCAGTCACCTCTATAGTATAGGGACCACCACACGCAGGGTTTAGTAGGGTTACACGCCAAATCATATCAAGCTCCAAAAAGTTATAGTATAGACTAGACTAATATTTATAGTTGACTAGGTTTACGGGCCCAATGCCAAATGACCCTTTATTACCGTATGTGCTAAAACAGCTCTTTACAGTGGGCACACCCTGTTGGCACACTTCAGGCATGTGACTGCAAGCAGTTAGAGTGACTGTGAGTATAAGAATGAGTAATCGACGCATACTAGTACTTATACTGATGGAATAAGGTCAAAAACTATCTACCGCAAAAATTTGCGCTGGCGCTGCCGCTTCGCGGGTTGTGTGTTGGGTATAACGGCACTGGTTTTACCACTTGCTTCAAAACTTGTTGTATGTGTTATGCGTGTAGTTAAATACCTGCATGAGCAAAAAGTACAACAGCAATTCAGACAAGAGTCAGTTCCTAGATCAAGTGGGAGTGCCCTTTAAGTCTTATGTAGATTTGCGTGTAGGACCCAAACAGCATCTAGATCCCAAACCTCCACCATGCCCTAAATGTGCGCTACCAGCAGAGCCACGCTGGGGTCAAAATGATTGGTACTGTCATTTTTGCTGTAAACAAGTGCATGCGCCAGTAGGCCCTAATGCTATGATTCCTCGCGATACTACCAGCACGTTCGCTCCACTGGTGTCGGATTGGCGAGCTGAATACGTCTGTTGGAAGTGTGTTCGGAGTCTACTGCCCTTAGCGGACAATTCAGGCTTCAAGTGCCCCACCTGTGACTATGTCTACCAAAAACCCCCTCCCAAGCGTGAACTATACTTTGACAAAGAATAAGGACTATATATGAGCTATCAAGGCAAACCCGGCCCAATAATGACGGGCAACTATCTAAAACCACAGGGACAGCGTTTCTTGCACTCGCAGACCCGACACTTCTTTAAACAGGAAGATCTACCGCGTCTCAAAGCCCTGATTGGACCCTTGGAACCTGGTCGGGTAGTGCGTTCACCCGAATACTATGACAATCGTGAAGAAACTCCTGTACCGGGACTACAAGAGCATCCAGAACTGCGACAGAGCCAAGTGTTCTTTATCGAACCTTCAGAAGAGTCTAAATGGTTATATGAATTGTTAACTGATGTTATTGGCTATCACAACGAGCGTTTCTACAACTTCAACTTGACTGGCATCGAAACCATGCAGTTCAGCGAGTATCCAGAGGGTGCGGGCTTTTATGCGCCGCATCAGGACTGGGGTGCAGGGCTAGTACAGGGCCGTTCGGATATCTGCCGCAAGCTCAGCTTTACTGTGCAGTTGAGCAATCCAGACAGCTATGAAGGTGGTGACCTAAACATACACTGTGGCGATATCAACCCACTAGATCCATCACTGTTACGTGAGTTTGGATCTATCACGGTATTCCCCAGCTTTATGGTGCATGAAGTCACTCCCGTCACACGTGGCACACGTCGCAGTCTAGTGGGGTGGGTAGTAGGGCCAGATTTCGTCTAACATGAACTACAACTGCTTGGCTGTGGCTACTGAACTGTTTCCACTACTGCGTGGAGATCGTGTGCTGGAACTGGGCCCACATGATGGCTCTTGGTTTACCCAACACCTCTTAGACTATGAAACCCGGGTAACAGTGATAGAATCAGCGCCGGATCTAGCCCAAACACTCAAGCAGAACTTGCCTAGAGTGAATACCATAGTAGATGATTTCCACTGGGCTGTACGCTCAGATCGAGTCTACGATAGTGTTGTGCTGTTTGGGGTCCTAGGACATTCACACGCACCTTTAGGCTTGCTAGGGGACTGTATAGCCTATGCCCAACCCAAAAGACTGTTCATAGAAGCCGAACCCGGAGCACTGGTACGCTGTGTCAAAAGCAACTATCAATACCCTGGGGATCCTGGAGTAGTCATACAGCTGGGCTGGGACATAATCGATACTGCGCTACAGAGCTGGGACTATCGCCAGATCGCTAGCTATCGCATAGGGCCTGACTATCAGGGCATACCTATGGATGATTTTAAACGAGAATTTGAGTATAGAGTATATGAACTTCATAAGACCTGATCTATTGAGTTTCCGACTGGCTAAATGGGCTCCCGAAGAAAAGGACCTAACCCAGGTCATGATGTGCGAGTATGTAGGTTTTAAGCCCGACATACGCGAGCATATTGACACGTTCCGTAGCAGGGTCAATGCTGGGCAGGTCCTACTGGGCTATCACAGAGATCTTTGCATAGGCTATGTCAGCTGGACACGGGTCAGCCCTGATTGGGAATCTAGTGCTAGGGCTAGCAACTATGTGGACAGCTATACCGGCACACCCTATGCACTGCTGATCACCAGCATGGTCATACTGCCGCACTGGCGTGGGCATGGGTTTGGTGCTATCATGTTGGATAATGCCATGGAGCAGTGCAAGGATGCGGCCGCATGTGTGCTAAAAGTACATAAAGATTGGCTCCAAGCACAGGCCATATATACCAGCCGTGGGTTTGAGTTGTACGGTGAATCAACAGCCGACTGGCTGTTGATGTCTAAGGTGAGACCCTAGCCAGTTGCTGGTTTAGGGTAGCCAATTTCTCAGCTATCTGTCTACGCTGTTCGCGTATGGTGGTTAAATCAGCAGTGCCAGCAGTGGTTTCTAGGATACCCAACTTGCGATCCTTTAATTCCAACTGTTTCACATACTGCTGTAGTCTTCTTAAGCCTGTTGTTGCCATAGTTTAAAATACCGAGTTATTACCGCGTTCAGCCAGCACGTAGGGATTACGCCATAGCTCTGTACTGGGGTCACCCTGTACAAGATAAGCACGATTAAGTGCTTGGGCTATCACAGCACCCCAACCTGGAGTACAGATAGTCTGTTGCATGCCTTCGATCCACTGTGCTAGCTCACCTACGCTAGAATAGCCCCGGCGTTCCATCTTGATGCCTGTTACACCCACCCATTCATCGTATTCTGCTTGGCTGCCTAGATACAAGCAGACTTGTCCTAGATTCTGTTGGCGCCACTGCTTGAATATCTCACGATCCTGCCAGCCCGTGCCTGTTACTATGATGGCCTTGCCTGTAGGGCGTCCAGGTATTGCTGGAATGTTCAACCATGAGTCTAAGCGTACCATCTGCCACTGTGTCCAATGTAGGCCCACTACTTTACCAAAGCGGTCCATAGGGTGCATGTTGAATCGATTGTCCATGTCGATGGTATAGTCGATCTTGTCCAAGTCGTAGTCAACGATCTCACCCGCCCAGGGCTCGATGCTCGTTAGCCATTTTTCATTCTGTACTAGCTCACATAATGAGTCAAAGTCTTCTTGGTTCAAGCGACCCTTCCATTCTGGGGTAGCGAACTGGCCTTTATAGTAAAGCTGTTTAGCATCAAGTAGTCCTAGCCCAATACGAACGTGTCCGCCACCCAAGGCTTTTACATAGGCCAGTGCCTGTATGCACTCTAGGGGTGTGCCGGATATCTTAAAGGTTTTTTCAGAGGGTACCCTAGTTTGGTTAAACAAGGGTCGATCGGTGTAATCAATGTGTTGTGTTTGCATGTAGGTATTTACAATCCTATCAAATAGTGTTATACTAAGTCTGAGTATAACATAACTATTCTAAAGGAGTCAATGACTATATGTTAAAACCAACAGCAAACTACAGGATGAGCAAGGATGGCAAGCGTTATCTAGCCACTCTAACCGATGCACACAAACGTGGGCTAATCAAGAATACCATCGTACAAAGCGAGCTCTACAGCTTGATCCAACCTAAACGTGAAAAGCGTGAGCCTAGAGACAACAGAGCCGCAAATATCAATGCAACACCTGACGCAGACTCATTAGAATAATTAACCACGCATTTAATTGCGTTTTTACATCAAAAGTGACCGATTTTTGCCCTATTATTGGGCTGAAATTGGGTCATAGTAGTAACTAAACTTACCCACAGAGAAATCGCACACACAGATAGCAGTAACAAGA
>Ga0007806_1000117_pt1 | contig 25386 bp, 37 predicted proteins | sample CryBogCBE18Aug09_FD_71192 | JGI IMG/M metagenome (GOLD analysis project Ga0007806, IMG submission 71192) | Freshwater microbial communities from Crystal Bog, Wisconsin, USA - CBE18Aug09 | ecosystem: Environmental > Aquatic > Freshwater > Lake | place: Crystal Bog, Wisconsin, USA | collected...
GGGCGTCAGGCCCCGCAGATATTTCAGCCCGGCATCGAGGCAAGGATCCGTGCTCATTGATCCCCCTTCAGTTTTGCCAGCATCCCTGCCAGCGCCCAGGCGAACTGACGGCGATAGGTCCAAAGGACAACAATCCAAAGACCCAGCAAAAGATCCCCCGCGGCCACCGGGATCATCGAGCCACCCCCCTTGCTACGTTTTTGCTACGATTCAGCCGCGAAAGCTGATGAATACTGACCCCGGGTGGAATCGAACCACCATCAAAGGTCTGCAGTTTAGTTGATATGGAGTTCATGTTTTCTCTGTAGGATTTTGGGTTTTTTTGCGTTTTTCGATGGTATTTGCTACGCTTGCTACGCTACTAACAACGCAACATGGCGACGATTTACCGACGAAAAGACTCCAAAAAGCTTTGGATGCGCAGAAAGGTTTCCGGGCGCTGGGTTTCGGAACGCACGGAATGGCGCATCGGTGACCGCGCCGGGGAAAAGAAAGCCAAGGAGCTGGCTGCCAAACTCACCCTTGAGGAGATGAGCCAGAAAACGCGCAGCAATTCGGGAAACTTCAGCGAATGGGTTGACTCGTGGTTCCTTGAAAAATTCGGTGCCAGCAAAACCAACACCTACTTGATCTACACCTCCCAATGGAGCTGGATCAGCCGATGGATGGAAGAACGGGGCCACCGGCATCCCCTCGACATCACCCGGGAATCCTTGAGCGATTACCGCGAATGGAGAAAACCGCGCCCGGGCGTCCGCCGCAAAGGCGCTTCGATCAACACCATCCTTCCCGAGATCCGAACCCTCGGCCGTGTGCTCAAGGAAGCCAAGCTGCGCGGATACTGCACCGAGATCGTGACGCGAGAGCTGGGCTGGAAAACCGAGGATCGCAGGGAATTTGAACCGTGGACCGACGAGGAAATCCACCGCGCCCTGGAACAAAGCGCAGGCCTTACCAAAAACAAACAATGGATCCGCGCCGCTTTGATCCTGGGAACCTATCAGGCCAGCCGCGTCGGCCAGATCGAGGCCCCGCTGAGCGCCTTCGATTTCACCCAACGCATGATCTTTTGGCCGCGCAGCGTCATGAAAGGCAAAAAGCGCGATTGGGTCCAACCCATGGATCCGCGCATCATCCCGCTGCTGAAACCCTTGGTCGAATCCCGACGCCGGGAACGCAAAACCACGTTGGCCGAACGCCCCATGCTGGGAGCCCTGCATGTCCGCCGCTGGCTCGACTCCCCCAAATTGAAAATTCCGAAGGTTCTTCACGGCCTCCGGGCCACATGGATCACCAAGGCCGCCCTGTCGGGAATCCCCGAGGCGGTGGCCATGGCCTACGTCCATCATGCGGGTCCGGAAGTTCATCGGATTTATCAGCGGGTCAAGCCCGTGCAGACCGCCGAGTTTTTAAAACAGATTTCTTTCGGGGAGTGATTTCCCGCGCATAGGCGTCGGAAACCTTGAAATCGGGGTTTGCTGCCATCCACTCCATGGCCGCCTTCAGGGTCGTGCGACCGCAGGGAACCGGAAACCCCGAGCGCACCATGGCGCTGACATAGCTGTTGGAGCGATTGAGCCGGGCTGCCAACTGGCTTTTGGAAAGAAGTTCCATGGAAATTATTTTTTCGGGGTTCCGTAGGTCTTGCGGATCGCCTTGCGGATCAGATCCGTTATCCGCATATCCTCGTTGTAAGAAATGCTCTGAAGGCGCTTATAGACTTGCTCATCAAGGCGAACGTTGACTTGTCGGTTTTTCTTTTCGGCAATCATTTCGTGCATAGATATCAAAGATAGCAAAACACGCAAGCAAAAAATATCATTTGCAACAAATGATAGCGGAGCTAGGATTTGTATATGCAAAAAAACCGCGCCCAACTTGGCTTGTCTTTAACTAAAGGGGAATATGATTTCCTTTTGGAAATTGCCAAAAAACGAAGCTCAAAAACCAAAGTCGTTCATTTGATTTACGAAGCGATTGAAAAAGTCTATTTCCAAGACAAGACAACAAAGGAAAATTAAAAAGCTGCCTGATCCTCCAATTTCCTTCTGGAAAGCCAGTTGCTTTTATCGAATAGTCACCGGACGTAAAACATGGAAATTCTCGCTTTTTTAGGAGTCCTTGCCGTTCCCCTCTGCATTTTCTTAGGGATCCTTTATTTTTTCTTCCCGTTGATCGTCATGAGCAAATTGGGCGATCTTCAGAAACAATTCCGCAAATTGCACGTTTCCAAGGAACATGCCGCCATCCTTGAAAGCCAAACCGAACTTCTCAGGGAATTGCGCACCCAAAATGCTTTGACCAGGCAACTTCTCCGGGCTTACGGCCACGATCCTGAGTCCTAATCCTCCTCCTCAAAGCCGAGATCGTTGTCGAGTTCCAGTTCCCCTTCGGCAAAATCCCTTGAAAGTTGGATCAGGCCGAACGCATTGCCCCATTCTGTTTTGGCAAACTTGGTGACGCCGCCCTCTTCGTGACTGACGACAATAAACCCCAGATCGAAATGCTCCGACAGGATCTGCCGGGCTTTTTCCATCGCTTTCAGCCGCCCCTTGTGATCCTCGGGAGTCGCGTCGCTCATTGCATTCCCCAATAATGCCAAACCGGTTTCAGACCCAACGGAGTCCGGGCGACAAATTGTTTACGCTGCATTTTCTTTAACCGGATGGCCCGACGGCAAAACGTGTTGGCTTCCCCATTGGTCATGCCGAGACGTTCCATGATTTGATTCATGGTCATCCAACCGGCCGGGATTTTTTCTTCGGCAGCGCCCAGCTCTTTGGCGATAACATTCAACCAATCGTTGCCCGCGGATGGTTTCCCTTTGATTTTCATTCAAAAAGGAAGACGCCATCCATGGTCCTCGAATTCCGACGGACCGGTAAAAAGCCAGACTTGCGAAGCGGGATTTTTCCCTTCACGCATTTCCCCGGCCAGGATTCCCATCCCCCACGCCATGGTGGCGCGGCGGTTCGAAGCATAAGTCATTTCCCGTTTGCGGGTCAACGTACCGGCGCAATATCCCCTGGAGCTTTTCATCGTCCGGCCGGGGGCTTCCATGGCGCGGTGCGTGTGGGCAAAAATGACTTTGCCTCCGTAGGCCTCGGCCATGTCCCTGGCACACGATTCGTTGTAAAATGTCCCATGGGTAAACGTGACGTCGGCACGCTTGTATTGTTGATAGATTCCATCGTAAGGAATCACGCGGATTCCATATTTCGCGCAGCCATCCTCGATGTGCTGGATCGCACGGTTGGAAGCGTACGCAATGACGGCATTCGGAGAGGATTGGAGATGCCAGAGTCGGGCCTCATGGTTGCCGCACAGGAACACATCGGGTTTCAATTCCTTGAGAAACATCAGGCCTCCATCGATGTCGGGAGCCACAGGCTCCGCGCTATCGGCATCGATCCCGCGGGCACCGCTGCGGAATGCCGCCGTGTCGATCGCATCCCCAAGATGCACCGTCAGGTCACCGGGACGGATCCATTTTTTGCGGAAATCGAGCACCGCCGATTTTGCCTCGGGACAGATATGCTTGCCATGGGAACACCCCACGGCCATGAACCTGATCCACTTGGAGGTGATCGCAGGCATCGGTTTTTTCTTATCGGGCCGTGTCAAGAAAGCTGGAACGCTTTTTGGATCGAATTCACGCGATTCATCCATCCCTGTTCAAACTTTTGATCACGCGGAATCTGCTGGCAGATGGCAACGTAGCGAGCCCGGGATTTGGCCAGAAAAGCCCGTGTCAAGTCTTCGGGATTGATCCTCCATGCCGCCCGGATCGTTTCGGGCCCCATGGTTCCATCCACGGCAATTTTGCCCGAGGGCAGATTGTAATCGTTGATTGCCTGCTGGAGCATCGTTTCGCAGCGCCGATCCCCTTGATTCGTTGCTTGGATGAACAAGGCAATACCGACCGGATTGGGCAGTTCGCAGCACCGAAGCTTGTTCCATTCCATTTCATACGCTGCGCAAACCGCCTGAGGCGTCGGATTCTCATACGGAAACCCCAAAAGCCCCCAGGTCAATTCATCCAGCCCGGCAAAGGTTCGTCCGCCACTGTCCCCAGGCACGTTTTCCATGCGTATGGTTTGGCCATCATGTTCAAAAGCGCATTCCAACGGCAAGAGGATCGACAAAGCTTGCCGGAACCGCGCCGGGCATGCGGAAATGTTGGACGATACCAGGATGTCGTTGATCGTCATGGCGTTCCGGTGGGGGGTTGTGATCCGGTTTCACCCCAGATGCGCTGCGCGACCTTGCCCGCACCGGCGGCAATGAAAATGTCGCGCATCGAATCCGACAAATTCCTCGGAAGATCATAAACGTGCTCGGGCGTATGGACATGGGTCCAAAGCGAATAAAACAATGCGGAAACAAACGAAAAACAAGTGGCGATACCCACCATGAAAAAAATCACCCGAGCCATCGAGTCGGCCGTTCCCTCCTGCAACACCGATCGAAGCCAGGAAAGGAATCGTTCTTTCATGATCAAGGAATCAGTTGAGCCAATCCGTGCAGGAACACCCTTCCCGCAGCATAGGCCGCGCAAAAAATCCCCAGATAAATGGCCGCTGCGGCCACCATGCTCCATGGAATCGGGAACTCCCTGAGCGGGATCCCAGCCAGCAACGATCCAAAATAAAGGGCAATGAACACGGCCGCCACCACGATGACCACATCGCGTTCGCGGGCATTTTCCCCCGCTTCCTTGGTCTTGCTTTCCAAATCCTTTGCCAGTTGAAGATTGGCCAGATGCAACGTCTGGTTCTCATTGCCCAGATCGGTAAGGTTGAGCTGCGCTTTTTGAAGCTCGGCCTGCTGTTCGATGGCCCATTGGGTAATGTTGTGCAGCCCGGTCTTTTCCGAAGGCGTCAACGCATACGTGTTCAAAAAACCGCAAATCATGAACAGGAATGTGATCACGTGTTTAAGAAATCGACATTTCCTTTGCATGATCAGTGCGATTCGAGGTAACGGCTTTCCGCTTCGATCTTTTGGGAAAGGGTCATGGTGGAAAAAATGGCCGCCTGCGCATCCTCTTCAGAACGGTTCGTGGCTTGCAGACGGTGGGCACAACCGGTCATGCCCAGAATGATCAAGCTGCTCAAAAAAGCCCCCGTCAGGGCAAAGATCCAGCCAAGCAACGTTTCTTTTTGTCCGGGTGTCATTTCCCTGGGTGCAATGTCAAGGCCTCGATGTGATTGCGCATCAGCGCCACCTCTTCGGAAAGGTTTTCCAATTTCTGGGTCTTTACCCCGGCAATAAAAACCGACCCGATGAATTGTAAAAAAACCACGGCTGCCACCGTTTTCAACAAGGCGCTGTTTTTATCGGCAGTTTTGGATCGTTCTTCCATGACGGCTTTGAGAGCCGCGATGTCTTCTCTAAGTGCGGATACTTCGTCGGCGCTCATAACGTTTGAAAGGTTGATCCGTCCCAGAAATCGCCCAGACCGGCATATTTTCCGCGAGATGCCCCGGCGATCGGGTTGTTGTTGTAAGAAGTCTGCACCCAAGGCCCGAGGCCGAGGTGTTGTTCCAGGTAGGCGCTGCCCAGGGATTCCTGTTCCGTTCCGGACTTATCGAGGAGGTTGGCGTTATCGACCACGACGACGGTGGTCACGATCTTCTCGGAATTGAGTTGCGCGAAATGTGCCATGTTATGCCGTAAAGGTTCCCGACCCGGTAAAGGTGTGGATGGTATTGCCGCCCGAGGATGTCACCGTTCCGCCGGTGCCGCGTTGCGATCCTGCATAACTGACGATCACGATGCCGGAACCCCCTTGGGTTCCTCCAACAGACCCGCCGCCCGTATAGACAGGCCCGCCTGCGCCGCCGCCGGTATTGGCCGCCCCGTTGCCCGGAGTCGTATATCCCGAGGAAAATCCATTGCCACCGCCTCCCGATCCTCCATATCCGAAGAAACTTGCCCCGGCCGTCACTCCCGCACCGCCGCCGCCACCTCCAGCATACCAGGTGCCAGTTCCAGAAATGGCATTGTAGGCCCCGCAGCCGCCTTGCCCGCTACCGGCCACCGTTGTCCCTTGGGATCCAATGCCGGTGCCCGTGATCGTCGTGGAAGAAACCGTCGCCGTGCTGGTCGATGTCGTCCAGGCAACCGTATAGGTTCCCGTGCCGCCGCTACCGGAACCGAAAGCCGAAACATAGGTCGAAGCGGGAACGCTGGTTCCCGTCAACACCAATCCGATCCCGATCGCCCCCGAGGTGACTGCCGTCACGGTCAACGTCGTTCCGCTGATCGATCCAGTAAAAACGGCATTGCCTGCGCCGCCGCCTCCGGATCCGTTGCTCGAGGTGTTCGAGATCGACCCCCCACCCAGATTCCCTTGACCGGAAACCGTCACCGGAGGGATTTCTGCCGTGGTATTGACGCCGCTGAGTCCCGCGGTGGATCCTCCGGTGGAAAGCACCGTGTTGGTAATGCGGGATGGCGCCCCGCCGATGGCAATGATTTGCCCAAAGGAGGAATTTGATCCGTTGGATCCCGATCCGACGGGGTGACCTCCTGACGTTCCGGCTGCACCACCCGATCCGACCGCGACCGCATACGATTGGCCGATGATCAGCGGAAACGAGGAAACATAATTGTAGCCCCCGGCACCGGCTCCGCCGACGCCGTTGTTCGTGGAGAGCAAATTCCCAGCCGATCCCCCACCCGCTCCGACCACAAGGATCTGGGCATTGTAGTAGGAACTTGCCTGGTATGGAAAACGCAACGACATTTTATGCGTAGATCAGCGCGTAACCCGTTGAAGCTGCAGATGCCAACAGGTAATACTGGTTCGTTGGCAACGTCTGGAACGTGTAAACGGTCAATGGTGGAATCAACAGCGAATTGCTGCTTGAGGGCGTTGCATTGGTCGAAAGGTAAAGGGTTGCCGTGCTGGAAGTGTTTTGAACTTCCAAAGATTTCGTTGCCGTGGTTGGCAAGGAAACCGCGCCACTTGTACCAACAGTCGAAACGGTGCAAGTGACCGACCCGGTCGGAGGAATTGAAACAAACGACGTGTTGGATACGGAACCAATCGAAGCCGATCCTACTGCCAAAGAAACCGTGCCCGAAATCGCGGGCAACGAACTGATCCCCACGTTTTGCCCAGATGCCAAGGAAACAGCTGCCCCCAATGTTGGCGTTCCCGTGGTGGGATTGGAGATTGTGACCGAAGGCAACGAACTAATGCCCACGTTTCCCGATACTGGAATGGCCGTGGCGTCGCTTGACCCCACCAATGAGACGTTTTGCGTGGTCGGAAATGTAACGTTGGCCGTTACGGTGCCCGAAACGGATTGAACACTTGGAAAATTTGAAACGGTGACTGATCCAGAAATAGATGGGAGCGAAGTGATGCCGACATTACCAGTAACCGCAGGCAGGCTTGAAACGCCGACACTTTGCCCGGAGGCAATCGAAGCCGCAGCCGTCAAAGAGACCGGGATCGAAGAAAGCGTGTCCCCAACGATCTGCACCGGCTGCACCGCAGGATAAAAAGCACCCGTTACCGATTGGGCAGTGGGAAAATTTGCAATAGAAACAGAAGTTTGGGGATTCGAAACCGTTACGGTCCCCGAAATCGATGGGAGCGAAGTAATCCCGACATTCCCCGTCACCGCTGGAAGGCTGGAAACGCCGACACTTTGCCCGGAGGCCAAAGAAACCGCTGCCCCCAACGTGGGCGTTGCCGTGGTGGGATTCGAAACCGTTACGGTGCCCGAAATCGATGGAAGCGAAGTGATGCCGACATTACCAGTGACTGCAGGCAGGCTGGAAACTCCAATGCTTTGCCCGGAGGCAATCGAAGCCGCAGCCGTCAGCGAGACCGGGATCGAAGAAAGCGTGTCCCCAACGATCTGAACCGGCTGAACCGCAGGATAGAATGCACCCGTTACCGATTGGGCGGTGGGAAAATTTGCAATCGAAACACTAGTCGGGCCATTGGTTACCGTGGCCCCGTCATCATAATAGATGGTCAGCTTGTCGAAACTCCCCGGGGCCGAGGCCAAGGTAATCACGGAATTGGCCGCCTGCGTGTAGGAGGTAGCCGCAGGCCCCGCCATGGAGTAGAGCACATTTCCGGTCGTTGCATCCGAAACCAGGAGAATCTGGGAAAGCGGAACATTGACCCCGGTCAGCGTGACCGAAGAGCCGGAAATCGAATAGGTGTAGGCAAGTTGTTTCATAGGGCGATGGAAAATGCGATGGCTCGCGTCGTGGCCGTGGCAAGGGCTGAACTGGCTGCACCTGCGGCATCAAAATCGGCCACATCATGCGAAGCTGCCGAACCAAGATTGAGTCCGGAAATCAACGAGGCCGCCGTGCCCGCGGCATCAAACGCCGTCGCATCGGTCAGATACGACCCTGGGGAGAAGTTGGCCGCCGAAAGATTGCCATTCCCATCGAATCCCGCTCCTCCGGTGGCAAAACTGGCCGATCCGTCATAACGCAACGTGACCGCCCCATTGGGACCCACATAGATGGCACCCCCCGAAAAATAAAGATTCCCATCCGAGGAAACATGTGTGGTTCCGTCAGGATATTGTTGGGTGGGGTTGACCTTGACGTCCTGAAAAACAACGGAATTCCCTGAATTCAACGATTGATCAAACGGGTTTGCCGGATTGGCTGCATCCGCAGGGGTATACCCCAGCGCGGAAATGATATTGGAAGAAGTAACCGAAGCATCCGATCCATTTTGTCCAGGTTGTCCTGGTTGGCCCGCAGGTCCAGCAGCCCCAGTGAGCCCCGGGGCTCCGACCGCCAGCGTCACCGTTTCCGAAACCGCAGCCGTCAGGCTGAGATTGACGACCGGAGGCGGGGCGATCGTGACAACGATGTCGGCCATGGCTTAAGGAAGGATTTCCAACGGCCCTTCCCCTCCGGAAATCACCGATCCGTCGGGACGGGTGAGCAATATCTTGACCCAGTAGGAGCGCAATCCGCTTGCATCGGCAATCGGCAACGGCAGCGCCGCAGTCACTGTGTGGGAAAGCGACGCGGTGATCAAAGAACTGGTCACGGTCGGGGAAAAGGTGGCCACCAGATCGCCGCCCGGCGCACGCAACAGGACGATCGATGCCGTGTAATTGGTCATGGAGATCGCCGTGCCGGTCGCATCGGCCAAACTCAGCCCAAAAGAATAATCGGCCCCACGGGTCAACGCCGCGTTATTGCTCGAAGTCAGTGACAGAGTGGAACCCATACCGACCCCGCCATGTCAAAAGGGATCGGTTTGACGCTTCACAGAGGGACAAAAGGTTGTTCCCGTTGCCGCAAATGCCCGAAATGCTCGGGGCTTTGGTCATGCCATGCCACATGGTGGACGATTTGCAGCTTGCCGTCCGTTTCCCGGCGCTTGATATGGTCGCACGCCACATGGGGCACGCAGGCAATCCGCAACCCGGCCGGATGCCAACGCGACCAGCAAAGAAAGAGATCCTGCGTTCCGCGTCCCAGGTATCCGTTGAAATCGGCAAGCGCCAACGCTTTTTTGGAAAGAAGCGTGCATCCCAACCCGCACCAATCCACGGGCACCACGGCTCCCAATCCAATGCCTGGATAGGCAAAATCCATCCACCCGCGCTTCCGCCATCCATGCTTGGCAATGATTTCCCAAATGGTGCCGTCGGGAGGTGATTTTTTGACCCATTCTCGAAGCCTCCCCATGCGTTTCATTTCTTTTTCGGCAACTTGTGCGGATTTGGCTCCCTTCAGCCGCGATTCGCACGCCTCGAGGAGTTTACGCAAACGGGGTTTTAGCTTCCGTTCTTTGGGAAGAAAATCGTCGGTGATCTGGGCCTGATAACTTCCGAATCCCCCGAGGAAAAGCCCGTTCGGGTACGTCGCGGCCGCCACGTGATAATACGGATCGCCATTGGCATCGGGCATCCCCAGAGTCCATTCGAGCACACGCAAAGCGTCGGCCGGAGGGATCGTGTCGCTTTCGACGGACCAGCACAGGTCGCTTTTAATGCGCCGTGCAAAGGCGAAGGCCTCGCCTTGCAACTGCGCGATCCGGATCTGGGCGGCCTCTTTGTAATCCTTGGCATCTTCGGCAATCGGAAGATTGAGGATCGTGATTTTCCAACCTTCCGGAAGCCGCCCCTTAGTATATTCGGAAGCCTTTTTCGATTCCTCACTCAGATCCGTCGCAAAGATGAAATGCGCTTCCTCATGATGCGCCGCCGCGGCCGCGATGGCGCGGATGAGTTGCGGCCAGGCATGCAGATACGATTTGGTGGCGGCCGTAACTATGGAAATCATGGGATCGTTACCCCATGAGGCGTGTCAATTCATCGGAAAATAACAATCCGAGATTGCCGAAACAATCGGCGCAAAAGCCACCATGGTGGCATCCGTGGCAAAAGTGGTTTCCATCACGGATGGGAAATAAGACCAGGCCGACGTTGTCCCCGAGGATTTGTAGAACGTAAATCCGACCAATCCTTGAAATTGGCAATTCCCATGAATTATTCCGGCCTGAGAATATGATTTGGTGGTCATGTACGTATTGAGTGACGCCGCACCGTCTCCCAGTTGCACAACGGCCGAACGGATCGTGCTATAAGATGACATATCGGTTCCATACCCCGTGTGACCTATGCTTTCATAAAAAAACGTCAGATGTTTTCCGTTTTGCATGTAGCTAGGTGCCACACGATCTGGAAAAATCCCTTGGTAACTGAATTCGGGATGTTGCATCCCTGAGCTGAATTCCAATTCGCTGAGATCGTTATGCAACAATCCGAAATTCAACAAGACGGGTTGCATCGAAAGGATTTCCCAATTCGCATCCAACCCAGAGACATAACTGCTCCCGATGGAAAATGATGTGGCCGTGGCCGGGCCGGTGATAAAAGTTTCCCAGACCCGCATGGCAGGGGTATTTTTGGTAATGGTTTGCGTGCACGACATGCCGGAAACAAAAAAATTTCCCAACCCTTGCACGGGAATTTCCACGGATCCCAAAAACTGATATCCAAAACGAAACGGGCTTAATACATCAGAAAATGTTTTGGTCATTGAGTCGTAGGGAATGACGCTTTGAAAACTTGTCCATTCCTCAGAAAACCATCCTGTTGCGATCAATTCGACCGCCACGGTGGAATCTTCCGTGGAATGAGTTTCAAAAAACGGACCGGTTCCAAAGGCATATTGTTGAACCCACAAGCTTTTTTCCCGATCCGGCGTTGGGATGCTTTCCACTGAGCTTTGATAAAAGATTTTTTGAATAAAACTTGAAGAACTGTAATTCCCAGCATACCCCAAATCCACTTCTCCCATTGTGATCAGATTCACAAGTTTTTCTGGAAAAGTAAGTTGTTCACTTCCATAAACAAACGATTCGTAGGTAGAACCATTGTTTGTATCAGTAAAAGTGATAAGAGAATACCATTCCCAACTTCCCGGATCAGTCAACGATGACCCCGTGTCCGTTTGCAAATCGACCGTGTAATTTCCAATCGAATAGGCGATCGTGCTTCCCGGATTATCCGGATCAGGATGCGCAATCGAGGTGCTCCATGTATAATTATAATAATCGACAAACGTGGTTTTTTTAAATTCCAACCATGTTTCCTGAGTTACATAACTTTGCAACCCATACGACGTGGTGGTTTCCGTTTGCGTTACAGGACCAACATACCCCTGGGGAACATGCACAAAGCTACCAAAAGCCGTCACATCCGTTTTCATCGATTGCATTTTTGAGGAATCTTGTCCCGGATAAACATATTGTTGATTCCCAGTGGCAATAAAAACCGTGTGGATTGTTTCTCCACCCGTCACGGTAGTCGGAACTGTCACAACTTGATTTTCCGTCACCAAAACCGTACTCAAGGTTTCAAAAGTGGTATAACTTCCTGTCAAAAAAACATCCGATGCGTCAAAAGAATAACCTGTTACCGAAGTAAAAACGGTCGGAAGTTGCCAACCTTCAAAATTAACGTTGGCCGCGGTAACGGCAACCTCAGAAGAAACTGACAATCCCAGATCAAAGGATCCGAATGTTCCCTCAGTTTGTGTGCCAGAATAAAATGAAAACGGGTATCCCATGGCCGCCACTTACCAGATCCAAACGTAATGATTGACCCCGCTCGTCGAAGCCACCAGCCCGGCAACGGGCGAAATCCAGTTTTTTGCCAACAGATTGAACGTTTGCGATGCATTTCCGTCCGCATCGACAAAAATGACACCGACGGGAATATGAAAGGAATCCGGAGGATGATTGGGCGTCGGGCTTTGGCCAGAAAAAGCCGTGTTGTTGGCATTGAGCGTCACGCTTTGGATTGTTCCCGCTTCCGCAACCACATCGAGGAACACATAACAGGTAGTGCTCAGATCGACCGTCAAAGGTTGCTGCAGATTGGTCGGCAAAAAGCCGCCGCAAATGCCAGGAACGATGCTGACTTGATCGTTGTTTCCCGAAACCGACAAGATCAGGTCAAATGGCAGGGAATTCGGTTTTTGAAGAGACTGAATCAAATCCAACGTGACCCCGGAGCTGCCATTATAGACCCGGTATCCAGTGCCGGGCTGGATGATTAAAGAACGCAACGTTTCCTCCAAAGCCGGGGCAATCGAGCTATTCCACGTGGAAGAAAAATCCCTGGTATTGAGCAAACGCGGCAACCGTTTCATGATTTCAAGAATTGACGGGATACAAATCGAGATCCCACGTCGTTCCGAAGCTGGCCTGATATTCGTAAGTCACAATCCAGCACGACGATTGCACCTGCTCGGATTCCATGGAAATCAATAACCAATTTTCCCTGTTGCCAAGCGTGGGAAGACTCACGTTTGAGATGGAATTGAACGAATTGTTGATTTTTGAAAAATCGGGACGAGCAGTGACAATTTTGGAAACCCTTAGGGTTTTTACAGGGCATAACCAACTTTCGACACCCCAGAGTTGAAACTGGGCATACCATCCGAGAGGCGTCGTGGGCGCTGCCGCCACATATTGCCCCCACAATGCGGTGTCACTGAGTGCCAAAAAGATTTTTTCCCGATCGGAAGCTGAAAGTTCATGCGATCCGGTTGGTTGAAAGATCGGGTGGGTGATCAACGGTTGGCTCGACAACGTGGTGGAGATCCTTGGCAAAAACGAGGTTCCCGAAGCGGTTTTGTATGCCAAGGAATAAAGATTCTCGTCCCAAGTTTGCACATGATCCCAGGATGCGGTCGGATACGAGACATCCAACTCATGGCCCAGATACTTGAAAGAATTGACTTTGATACCGAGGCGGGAATCAAAAGCTTGCGTGCTTGAGGTCAGGATCATGAAAAATTGGAATTTTTAATCGCCGTTGAATTATCGATCAAAGCGCCTGAATACTGATACAGGCTGGAACTCCATCCCAGAGGTCCGCTGCCGCGCCATTCCCGCGTCACCCTCCACATGGAAGGCGAATCACTGATCGGATCGGCATGGATGGCCGACAAAAGGAAATTCACGCCGGAGGGCAACTGAGGCAAAACACAATTCGGCACATCGACCTGCCCGCAACTGCTCAAATTCGGAATGGTCGTTTCATCCGAGGTCGTGTTGCCCGTAAAGGATCCGGAATAATACTTTTCAATGCCCAAAAGAATTTTTGAAGCGTAGAATTTCAAGGAAAGCTTGGTTCCTTTGGCATAGACCGGCCAAAGTTTAGGATCGGCTTCCGCTTCGGCGATGCTTTTTTTATCAGCTGCATCGAGTTTGTATGTGCCGTTCTCACCAAAAATGGGATGCGTGATCAACGGTTCCTGAACCGACAACGCATGAAAGACTGATCCAAAAACAGAAGGCGGGTTTCCTCCCCCGGATCCGGCACCGTTTTGAAACCCGTTTCCGGAAGGATATTGCCTCCAGGTATAAGTGGTAATGCCGTTTTCCTGCGTGATGGAGTATTCCATGGCACCCTGCGGCAACGTAAAGGTGCCCGTGCTGTCATGGACGGTGATTTGTTCCAAAAACGATCCAATCCTGGGATCCCAGACTTGCTCGCTCGAACTGAAATTGGCATCACCTGTTGACATGGATCAATACCCCACGGCCACGCCGTTCTGGATCCTGTACGATCCCCCGGCGGAAATGCGCATCAGGAGCTCATTGGTCTTTTTTTGTTCGGTCAGTTGTTGGCGCGCCACATCCCCCAACCCAAGAAAAACGGCGCTTCCTCCGCCGCCCACCTTGGCAAACGAATCGGCAATGATCGAGGCTTTGCCGGATCCGCCCAGATCCATGGAATCAAAAGAACCCGTGGGGATGGAAAACTTGCTTTTTGCCTCTTCCCGCCCCTTGGCATTGGCGGCCAACGTCAAGGGAGTTGCCACAAAAGCTCCGGAAGCCTTGACAATCTCAGAAATTTTATTGCGCAGATCGGCCACCGCTTTGTCCATTCCCGAATTCAAAACTGACCGCCCAAAATCGCTTTGGGCATCGATGGTTTCACCCAATCCTCCGCCACGGATCATTTTGAGATTTTCCTGATAGGTTTGGGAAAAGTTTTTATCCTGGCTGCTTTTATCCAGAAACTTTTCGACCATCGTCATGATTCCGGCCTGAGCCATATTGTCGGAAATTCCAAACCAACTGGAATCCCCAGACCCTTTGAGCCCTGAAAACGATTTTCGGATGCTGTCCCCGAATCGTGTCGCCAAATCCAATAATTCAATCCCCAAAGGTTTCAAAAGAACAGGGTTGAACGCCAGCGAAACCAAAGAAATCGTCAAGCCCGTCAATTTGGAAAACTCATTTTTCCAATCGGTGGAAAAATTGCCAATCACATTGCCAAAAGCAACGCCCCACGGAGAAAGATCGAGTTTTTCAAAATCTTCGATGGACTCATGCAAAGCGGGCACAAAGGAACTTGCCATCCCAACAAAGAACCCCGAAAGCTTGGACCCCACATGGCCGAGCGCCTCACTTGACTGTTTAAACGATGCGGCATTTTCGCCCAAAATCTTGGCCGTATCCGAAACATTCCCCGCTTTTTGAAATGCCGGGGAATTAAACACGGCCAGAAGTTCCGTTCCGCTGCGCCCGAAAATCTTCATGGCTGCGGCGGCCTGTTCGGTCGGATTATTCAGTCCACGGATCGCATTGCCGATCTGAAGGAATGCCTTGTCGGGCGATTCGCTTGCCAAGGTCTTGGCATCGAGCCCAAGCGCCCGCAACAGATTCGATTCTCCCCCACCCCCGGCGGAGGCCGCCAACGATTTTTGCATCTTGGCCACGGCCGGGCCGATCGCCTCCGCGGCGACCCCGCTATCCTTGAACGCTTTGCGCAACCCGACCAAATTCTCCACCGCAATGCCGGTGCGGTTGGAAAGATCCTGCATCTGGGCGCCCAGCTCGAGGGCGCCATGCAATCCTTCCATGATGGCACCGACGCTGCCGATGGCCGCCGCCACTTTGGCAATGGGTGCCAGGAGCGATCCAAAACTTTCTTTTCCCATCTTGGAGGTGGCATCCGCAACCGATGAGGTTGCACGCTTGAGCGATTGGGTCAGCGGGGCAATATCGAGCCCGAAATTCGCCTGGAGAGATTCGTTTGCCATCGTTGTTTACAGGGCAAAGTCAAATGCCCCGAATCTTGAATCCGGGATACTTTTTGGCAATTTCTGCCACTTTTTTGAACGATCCGGCCCGCAGGTTCCGGTAAAAATATCCGGTGCGGCCATTGATGGCTTTGAGTAATGCGGCGCGTCCACCGCCTCGGACCGCGGAAAGGGTATTATTGATGATCTTGAAACCGACTTTGCTTCCGGAAACTTTGCGTTCGTGATCGACCAGATCGTCGCGTTCCTTGCCATGCGTCGTGGCGTTGAGCACATACCCTGGAACCTTTTTTGGCAACGTGATGCCGAGCGATTTGGCAATCAGGTACCATGATTTTTTGGTCAGGCCGATGCGCTTGATGAGTTCGGCTTGCTGCTTTGCCTTGTTCTCCTGGATGAAATTCCAAATCTCGGCGGAATAACGGTGCGATCCCTGCGCCCCGGGCCCCACCAGATAGGAGGTGCCTTTGCGCAAACTCGACTGAGGATGGCGTGCCGGGGAATGGGCATCGGTCCAGATCCATTTGTTCAGCGATTTCTCAATCGAGGCCTTGGAGGCCTTGGGCGTGTTGGTGATCGTTTGCGACAGGATGCTGCCGATTTCCGCTTTGACCACATCCTCGAACTTGACGCCGCTGAGCCGCGCCATCTCGGCGACGGCGCGGTTGAAATTCGTGGTGTCGATGGTCAGGCCGGTCTTGCTCATTCCTCATCATCGGGCGTGTCAAGACGCGCAAATTCCTGAAAGGCCTGAAAGGCCTTGCCAAGCGTGTCGAGCTGGATGGCGGCGCTGGGGCCGGGCTTGACGGTCCAGAGATCATGCGAGCGCAGCGCGGCATGATAATAATGCAAAAGCCGCGCAAACGGCGTTTCCCAAAGAAGCGTTTTTTCAGGCCAGCCCGTCTCTTTGGCCAAGTTGAAAATCAACGAGGCAATCCAGACGGGCTCGATCAGTTTGGGGGTGCCGTCTCCGAAGATGCCGAACTCGGCTTGGCATGGATTTCTACGGAAGCACTGGCGGCCTGATCACAAAGTGCCTGGATCTGCTGCATCGCCTCGGGGATCGACCCGATCGGCTGCGTCATGGAAAAGGTTTCCACCGCCAACCGGAAGCGTTCCTCGTTGCCTGCGGCAATCAGCACCTCGTTCATCGGTGCCGAATGGATGTAAAGGAATGCCATGACCTGGTACAACTGCTCGTCCCCGGAAATCTCGGTGGAATCCCCGGTGAAGAGACCAAGTTTCCTGCGCTGACAGATCAAAAAACTCCCTGCGGAAAACGGCCGCAGCTTCAAGGTTCCGATTGGCAATGTTTCGGGAACCAGAAACGGCTGCACCCGGGGATCTTCCATGCTCATAAAGGATCAAAAACGTTCCAAAAGCTTTTTGCCCTGCTCGTCGGGCACCAGTTCCCCGGCTTCATTACGGACCGATTTCACGGAAGCAATCCGGCTGCCTTTGCGGATTTCCAAAAAAGGCGTCCCGTTGCGGATCTGGTCCCGGAAATTGGAAAGCTGGGTCTGGTACCATTTCATGTAGGCCACGGGGTGATCGGTGTGGCTTTCCAACCATTCCTTGTCGTTCCAACATTTCAAAAACTGACCCGTGGTCAGCGATTCGGCATCCTTGAAATCGATGGTCATGTCTTCGAGCACCCAGACCACCGTGCGGCGCGGATTGCCATGGTGATCGACCCCGAGGGTTTCCCGAAATCCGTCGGGGTTGCCCGCGGGATCCTTGGCCAACCGGCCACCGCAAGTCACGAAAGCCGCCACGAGCTGGGTATTTGGCGATTTGAGCGGAGCAACGTCCGTCTCTTTCAAAAAGTTATATCGTAAAGGATTGTTCATGCTCAACTGGGGATGGTTTTACGTTTTAGGAAGCCCCGGGATAATGTTTCCCGCTATATTCCCAATCAGGAAAATCGTCGTTCTTTTCGGTCTGGCTCCATTTTTCAATGATGGAAACACCCCCAGTGATGGTGGAAGGAAGGTTCGAGGTGGCGATCCCCAGCGTGATCGAGGGATAGGACCCTTTTCCCGAAACGGAAAATTCTTCCACCGGGTCGAATGCCTGGGCAACTCCAAAATTGCCCGCGTAATCGCGGATGACCTTGACCTCTGTTTTTCTTGACGTGGAAACCTTGGTCGTAAGCCCGGAGGCGATGGATGTGATGCCGATGGATGCAGTGATGGCGCTCATGAAAGTTACGGGTTAGCGTAGGCTTCGAGATCAATCGTGAACGAAGGGAAATCCTCGTTGGTTTCCTCGACCTGAAGACTGGTCACATAAAGCGTCCCGGCGGTAAAAGAAGATTGCGCGGCGACCACCGAAAGCGCCGGAATCCCCTTTCCCTTGACGCTGACTTTGGTGGAAACCATGGGGAGAACGGCAGCCTGCACGGTGACGCCGGATGCGTTGCGGATCGTTTTGATTTCCACACTTTGATCGCGGGAAACTTCGTTGATCACGGTTCCGGAATCGGCGGTATGAAAAGCCGCAAACGAACCCGAAATCCCAATGGCTGCTGTGTAAGTTTCGCTCATTTGAAGGTTGTCCGGTTGTCAAATCACTCGGAAACGCCAACAATCGCCTGAACGTCGGCAACCCATTCGTGCGTGTCCTGGGATGTCTTGGTGCTCTGGATCCAGACCCCGGCAAAGGTGGGGCCATCCGATGGCCAGTTGGCCGTGAGGTAACTTTTTTCCAAACTGGATCGCACCGCATTAAGCGCCGAGGAAAACGAGGATTTCGAAGAACTTCCCAGCAAGGCAGGCCCCTCGACCTTGACGGTCACGGTCGCCTTGTAAAGCCCCCCGGCCACATGCTCGACGTCACTTGCGGCAATGATGACATTGAGCGATTCCGGGGTGATTTCGGAATAGCTTGTGCCGGTATAGATGGTTTGCCCGGGGAAGTTCGAAGCAAAGGCCGCGACCAGGGCGGATTCGATCAAAAGCGAATTCATCTTATTCGCGGATGGCCGTGACGTGCACTTCGGCGCTGAGCGGCGATCCCGGCAAAGCGGTCGATGTCTCGACCCGGAAGGTCATGTTGTCGGCAACCAGGAGAAGCTGTGCCCCCACGGCCGGACGCGCAGCGCGACCCACAGGCCAGCGTACCTTGATCATGCGCGTGGTTTTGAATCCGCCCATTTCGAGATCCATGACGGGGCTCGGAAGCGACACATGGGCGGTAAACGGCGTCCCGCCGTTGATGGAAATCTGGGTGCCGAGCGAATCGGCAATCTCCCCGGCGGCGCGGGTGGAAAAGTCACGGATACGGAGCGGATTCACTAACTCTCACACCCTGTCAAAAGCAAAGCAAAGGGCGCTCCCCTTGCGAGGAGCGCCCGGATGCGGGGTGGCTTAAAAGGATTAAGCCGAGATGGTCTTGAGGGCGTTGGTGTCCGCAACGGCGGATCCCACGGCCAGGTCAAACGAACCGTAGAGGCTGCGTGTATTTTGATCTGCCCAGACGTTGAAGTTCACCGCGACGCCGAGATCAGGGATCTCGATGACCTCGGAAAGCTGGAGGAGCGATGCCACGGCGGGATCGATGTAAGGGATCGCGGTGGCCACGGCAAGGGACTCTTCCGAAGCGACAAAGCCCTTGATGGTGCGGGTCGTGCCGTTGAGACCGTTGTCGGTTCCACCGGTGACGCCGGTCCACCTGTTGTTCAGGTAAATGCCGTTCTCGAAACCATAGGCACCCTTTTGGGCGACATCGAGGTTGAACCCGGTCTGGGGCAGGAGATACTGGTAGTAACTGCCATCAAGAACGAGCGCCTTGGAGGAGCTGTTGCTGATGGATGCCCAGATCGTGCCGAGGGCGGCACTGATGAAGGTGTTGCCGGGAAGCGCGTTGCTGGTGGTGACGGCCGAGGTGTACGCGGTGGCGTAAGTAGGTGATCCGATGGTACCGGCACCGATCGGGGTCAGGACGTTGTCCATGACGGCGTCGGCGAGCTTGCGCATCGCGATCTTCATGAGTTTCTCCAGACGGAAGCCCTGGTTGAGCTGCTGGCTGGTCAGGCCGAACCCGGCGCTGATGTGCGTCATGGTGATGGCGCTGTTGCTCAGGGTCGATCCTGCCACGTTGAACGAGGAAGGGCTGGAAACCGCAGCGGCCGAAGCCGTGGCGACGCCGACCTGAAGCTTGCGGAGCGGATCAACGACATCCGACGAAAAATCCGTGGAGAATGCGTTGAGCGGGGCGAGACGATTCTGGAGAATCGTGATGGAAGCCTTCGTGGCGGTATCGACCACGAGGGAGCTGCTGAATGTATTGGCCATGTGAGTGGTGGTGGGTTGGGGTTGGGTTTATTTCGTCAACCGGGACGCGATGGCCTTTTCGAGGTCACGGCGGTGGGTCTGGAAAAAGGAAAGGCGCTCGGGACCGGCGGCCATGGCCTCGTACTGCTCGACGAGCGATGGCTGCGCGACCGACTCGGCCATCTCGGGAAACTCGCTTGCGGGCATGAGACCCAGAACGGTCTTGACCGAGCGGTGCAACAGGTCGAACTCGACCAGTTTGGCATCCTTGATGGCGATCTGTTCGCGCAGGGCCTTCAGCTCTGTCTTGACGGAGGCCAGTTCGGTGCGGTTGGCCTCGAACTCGCTGTCGATGACGCGAAGCCGGGCCAGCTCCGTGGGAACGATGGCAATTTCCTCCGCGGTGGCAACGGGCTCTTCGGCCTGTTGTTCCTCAACGGGGGGTTCGACGGCTGCAGCCTTGGCGGCAGGGGCGATTTCCTCAACCGCAGCCGCCTCGACGGTGGCCTCGGCGGGAACCTCTTCGGTGGCGTTGGGTTCGCTCATAGCTTGAAAAAGTCCGTTTCCGGAGGCGGGGTTCTTGACCAGGTCGGCTCCGTAAAGTTCGCAAACACGCGCGGCATACGCGACGATGTCGTCGGCCGTGACCTGTGCCAGCATGCCATCCTGCTCCTCGTCATCGTCCTCATCGCCATCGGGCTCCATGTCGGCTCCCTTGACGGGCTCGGGGGCATTCATGAAGGAAATGGAAATGCCGAAGTTCGAAGGCATCGTCTCGGCCATCTCGATGATGGTGGCGAAGCTTTCGTGGCTCTTGAGCAAATAAAGATCGCCGCGCACCTTGTAGCCGTCGCGGTAAACGTTGCGCACGGATCCGACGAGATCCTCGATGCCGGTGCCGTGGTCGAAATTCACGGGGACGCCGTCCTGGAATCCCTGGGCGGCCGCGGTGACCTCATCGAGGGTCGTCTCATCGACGATCAACGGTTCGCCAAGGAAGCTGTGACCCTTTGCCGGGCCTTTGCTGATGAGACTGACGCCGCTGATCACTCCGGCATCGGCATCGATGCGCGAATCGGCGGCGGCGGCAAAAAGGGAGAGCTTGCTCATTCTGGATTTCCCATGGGTGTCAAATCTCCCGAAACGGGGCTGCCCGGGGCGGGCGGGAAAACTTCAGCAACCGAAAGCGTGACCCCTTCTTCCTTGGCAATCTGTTCCACGAGTTTTTTCCGGCGGGCGGCGAACCGGACGATGTCCTCGTCCTGACGGTCGGCATCCAACCCTTGCAGGGCGTAATATCTCTGGGGAGAAATCTGGCCTCGAAGCAACAGGTCGCTGAGCAACCTCCCCTCGCGGGCAAAATCGACGCTGATGCGGGCGGGTGGGGTCAGTTCGCAGCGCCACCAATCCGATCCGTCACCGGGCATGGGCAGACGACCGGCCTCAATCTCCTGCCAGACCCAGAATCTCCAGAACGGCAGCGCAAAGGAATGCGAGATGACGTCACGGATTTCATCCAGCTTGCCGCTGGCTTCCTCAAGGATCCAACGTTGGTTGGCACCTCCGGCCGCCACGGGCGAAAAAAGGAACTCCGACGAAACCCCCAGACCGACGGCAATCTCCTCCTTCAACGTATTGAGGAAGTCGCGGATGTTCGAAGAAGGATGGTTGTTGATGACGCTTTCGATCTTTTCCCCGGGCTTGAGCTGCGGGATCACTGAACCGCTGGTAATGATGTCATGGGTCATCGATCCGGTGCCGCTGCCTCCGGATCCCTTCACAAGCGCGGAACCGAGACCGATTGTTCCGGCTTCCGGGGACGTGATGACAAGACCCAAGGAAGCCCCGAGCTTGGCGCTCGCTTTTTCGGCGGCCAGATATTCGGCGACATCCTGAAGGGTCTGCGCGGCCCGCGCCAGCCAGCTCGGGGTGCGGACCGCTCCGAGACGGTAAGCCATCTTGACCTGGGTAAGGTCATCGGCGCTCAGATCGGTGTAATCACTTGAACCCGGGGCGCGGAGAACCCGGTAACGGACGGGACGGCCACGGGAATCCAGCTTGACTCCGTCGTTCCACCCTTCCTTGTCATCGCCCTGGATGCTTCCGACATTTTCCCCGGGGATGAGGCGGAACATGGCGCGGCCGCTCTTGCTGGTGGCGCGCTGCCAAAAGACATCTCCGGCAAGAGCCATGCTCTTGGTCAAAAGCGATTGCGCTTGGTAAAAATTCACACTGCCCGCCACATCGACCCCAAAGGCCGAATTGCCGCAGGCATCCTCGAAAGCCTGCTCGGCAAGGCGGTTCCATTTCTCATCCGAGGTGCGTGCCTGGGGAACCAAGGGGCCGACAAGACGTGAAATCTTGTCGATGGCACCGGCGGCCAGCCCCGAATTATTGTAAAGCCAATATGCTTTCCGGCAGAGCTGGATCCTCGATCCGCTTTGAAGCTCCTTCGACGCATCGAGCGTCGGGGCGTAAATCCACATGCGGTTTGTGGAATAAAGATTATTCCCCGCCTCATAGGCTGCGAAATCGGATTGCTTGCGAGGACGCCCAGCCCCGGGGCGTGCCCCGCCGCGTTTTGATTTTGACTTTGCTTGTGTCGCCATAGGAGGCGGCGACCTGTCAAAAATTCAAAGAAATCAAAGCATTGCTGTTCCGCTGGGATTACCTACTCGATCCTTGCACCTCCGGTTTCCTGCCCTAGCGCAACAGTCCTCGGGTCCCAGCGGGAGGCTCAGCGTTTGTTCATAAAATTAAAGCACCGCAATCGTGCGGCCGTAATCGACGCGGGTGCAAAGCTGGCGCGATTGCAAGGCGGTGCCGTCGCCATTGAGCGGGACGTCCCCTTTTTCGGCGCGAACATCCATGACCACCTCGAGATAAAGCCATTTCGGGAATGTCACTTCGCCGCTGGCAGCACCACCGTCGGCGGAAGTTCCCGTGATCGTGACACTCTCTGTGGCTTCCGTGAAAATGGCATCCGCAAGGGCCTGCAACTCGGCGATGCTTTTGTACCGTAGATACGATTTGATCCCGGAGACCTTGGCGTGGTCGAGCGTGGCATCAGTGGTTGAGGACATGCCACGACGGCGATGTCAAAACTATGGACTAAAGCTTTTCCCGAAGAATCGCCCAGGCGACGCAATGCAATTTGGTGCAGTCGCCGTAGTGGTCGTTTTCCAGATTCTTAAACTGGAAAGGCGTGGCGCGGTTGTTCCGGTTCTCCAGAAGAACCTGCCCGCTGAGACCGGCAATGAAATCGCGGGAGACATCTTCCGGAAGGTGTAACAACGGGGGCAGCTTTTTCTGAATGCGCTCGATGTAAAGATGCATTTTCCAAACAAAATCGGAATACTGATACAGGATGGTTCCGACTCCCGGCAGCGGGGAGCTGCTGAAATGCTTGAACGTGGCCGCCCCACCTTTGCTGGGGTAATACAATCCCTGCGATCGGGCGCAGACGGCATAGACTCGTTCGGTAAAGAATCCCGAATCGATGAGCCCGGCAATTGGTTCGACGGTAGTGACGCCGTCGGGCATGAGGTAGGTGCGTGCCTTGAGAAAATCGGGATGAACCAATTCGTCCACTTCGGCAACCTCGCCCCAATCGATGACCCAACTTTCACCAGACATGATGCGGGCCTCGACGGTCCAATGCGTCCGTTTGCCTCCGGGATCGGCGCACAAGGTCAGCATGGGGGCCTGTCCGTCGATGACGGCGGCAACGGGAATCTGGCGTTGGCGGTACCCCGATCTGAGATCGAGGAGACTTTCGTCGCGCAAAGTGGAAGCGCGGGCTTCAAAGGGAAGCCCCTCGTAGGTATTACGAAAATCGTGCAGCCCGCCGGGGGTGCCGTTTTTTTGAAGAAAAAGTTTCGCCAATTCACCCCATGTCATGGTCGGGGAATAGAGGGCGCTGATGTGGCAACTGATGTGATCGGCGGGCGCGTTCAAATTGCCAGCGATCCACCGGCCGGAGGCGACCAGTTCCCGTTGGAAATCCTGAGACCAGGGATCGCCGCATTGTTCGCAAAGATAGACGGCCGATTCGGCCACGGCATCGAGATCCCAGATGCCATCCATGCCGCGCAAATCGGGCGACCAGGTAATTTGCTCAAACCGAAGATGCTGCCAATGGCCGCATTCCGGGCAGGCGACATGATAACGATGCTGGCTGCCTTGCAAAAACTGGGACCAAATCGCACCCGTCTCCACTGTTGGTGTTGATGCCAGGACGCGTTTGCAAATTGTCCGGTAAAAATTGGTTCTGGCCATGGCCAGCTCGAGGGACGGCGCTTCGGTGGCGGAGGCGTCGGGCCATTTGTCGGTTTCGTCGGCAAAAAGGTAGCGGATCGGACGCGATGCCAGTTGGTTTGCCGAATTGGAACCTACCAACTTTAGGGTGCAATTTTTGAACGACATTTCCGTTTTTTTAAATTGATCGGGGTCATCCGGCATGAGCGCTTGGATGGCGCTGCAGGATTTCATGCGGGGGATCAACTCTCTTTCGCTCCATGATTTTGCATTGTCAGCCGTGGAAGTGACATAAAGGATCGGCCCGGGATCCTCCGCGACGGCGTACTGGATGAGATTGGCCATCAGGGTGGTCCCACCGATCTGCGCAGATTTCACAAAAGTGAGTTGGCGCACCTTGCGATCGCCAAACCAAAGGTGCAGTTGCCTGAGGTATGGCGTAAAATCGCACGAGAATCGCCCTGGCCGCGGTGAAAAGCGCGGATCAATGACAATCTCGCGCTCGGCCCATTCGAGCGGATTAGGGCGGTTTCTGGGCGCGAATAACGCGACCATGTCTTTTTCCATGGTTTGGAGCATTGTCACGCGACTTCCTCCTGACTGATGTTTTTTGACGACCATGGAGCACATTCCCCTGCCGAAACCAGTTCCCGAAGGATCGAATCGACTTCGTCACGGACAATTTCAGCAACATCATCACCCGGCACCCGGGCCGAAATGGCTTCAGGAAGAATTTCCAGACGGTTACGCATCATGGTCAGGTGCGGAAAGATCCAGTCGCGGACTTTTTCGGCGTCTAGGTAACGGCCATCCAATTCGCCGAGCTTTTTTTGGTTTTCCCTGAGAAGTTGAAGGAGCTTTTGCTGTTCAATGCTGGCTTTAGTCATCGAAGCCACGGCCGACCAGTTTCCGTTGTTTTGTTCTTGATCGCAGATCCGGGAAAGCGCTGCGAACCGGCGGGCCGCTGCGTCGAGCTCCTGATCCGGGGTCAACCGATCGCCACCCGGGGTGATTGCCGCAAAGCTGATTTGGTTCTCCTGGGCTCGACGGCGCAGAAATTCCGTCCATCGAGGATCGTTCTTTTTACGCCAAAGCTGGACAGCCCGAACCGAAACGTTCGATGCGGCAGCCAGTTCGGCAATCAATGACGATTCTGTACGCGAAGCGCGTGTTCGTTCCATAGCGGTGTGCTTTCGTGTCAAACGAATGGAAAGCGAATCATGCGAACGTACTGGTTCGTCACCTTTCGCCAACGAACGCTCACAAAATTAACGCGGGCGGCAAC
>Ga0007806_1000118_pt1 | contig 25218 bp, 18 predicted proteins | sample CryBogCBE18Aug09_FD_71192 | JGI IMG/M metagenome (GOLD analysis project Ga0007806, IMG submission 71192) | Freshwater microbial communities from Crystal Bog, Wisconsin, USA - CBE18Aug09 | ecosystem: Environmental > Aquatic > Freshwater > Lake | place: Crystal Bog, Wisconsin, USA | collected...
TTCTTCAGAGAAAAGAAAGGATTTCCTAAATTCAAATCAAAATACAATCCAAAACAGTCCTTCCAATGCCCTCAACATTGTTCTGTAGATTTTGAAAAAGGATTACTAAATATCCCTAAAGTTAAAAATATCAAAGCTATATTTCATAGAAAATTTGAAGGTGATATTAAAACAGTAACTATTTCTAATGTTCCTTCTAGCAAATATTATGTTTCTATTCTTGTAGAGGATGGCAAAGAATTACCAATTAAATCCAAGCTTGATAGAAACGATGCCGTAGGCATCGACATGGGATTGAAAGATTTTGTGGTGACAAGTGATGGAGATAAGATTGCTAATCCAAAGTATCTTAGGAAATCTGAAGAAATACTTGCAAGAAGACAAAAGAAATTAAGTAAAAAGAAGAAAGGAAGTAATAATAGAAATAAACAACGTAAAAAAGTAGCGAAGCTACATGAAAAAATAGCTAATCAAAGAAAAGACTTTCTACATAAAATATCTCATAAAATAGTTCACAAGAACCAAGGAACGATTTGTGTTGAAGACTTATGTGTTAAAGGAATGGTCAGAAATCACAAGTTAGCTAAATCCATATCTGATGTAGGATGGGGAATGTTCTATAGCTTTTTGAAATACAAATCAGAATGGTATGGAAAGAATTTCCTTGATATTGGACAATTTGAACCTTCTTCAAAAATGTGTTCAGTCTGTGGTTATATCAAATCAGATTTGAAATTATCTGATAGAGAATGGACTTGTAAGAAATGTGGAACTGAACACGATAGAGATGTCAATGCTTCAGTTAACATTCGAAACATGGCATTCACTAATCAAAACTTGATAAGATGTATAGGGCTGGAACAGCCCGAATCAACGCCTGTGGAGAAGAAAGCTCTGGCTAGAAATAGCGAAACTGTCTTCTGTGAAGCAGGAAGCCTCACCCCTTGTGGGTGAGGTAGTTCACCCTTTAGATCTCTTGTTCGATTCAGAGACGGTCCAAATTTTAAAGGCACAGTGATTGTGCCTTTTTTTTTGTATAATCTTCACATGCAAAATCAGAATATTCAAAGTGACTCATATTTAACAACTTTCAGGCAGTATGAGTATGCTGATTCAGATGAATTTTATCTTGAATATCCATTAGCTAAGTTCGAAAATTTTTTTGATACTATTGAGCTTGATTCAATAACTGAAGAGGAAAGAGATTCGTTTTTAAACATTGTAGACATAATTCCTGATGATTATTTTAAGATTCACAAACAAGTGATTGAAGAATATTCTCGCGCACAAATAGAATCTTTAACATTTTTCAGGCAGAAAAAAGATGGCAAAGAAACATTTAGCAATATTGATAAAGATCTTGAGTGGAGTTATGATTTAGATTCTATCGCGCAAAATGTACATAAAAGATTCCTGAGCAACATATCTACAGATTTAGATTCTAAAAAGATTGATGAAGAAATTTTGCGCGATTTCTCAGATAAACCAAAATATAAGAAAAATAAATATAAAACACCTATGTCCGCTAGATTCAAAATGTTTTGGTTCAATCTCACAAAAAAGGCTCCTTTGAATAAAAGGACACCGTTTTCTTCATTCAAGTTCGATAAAAAAGAAGAAAAAATTAAAACAGAAAGATTGAAAACTATCTTATTTTTCAAGTGGATGTTGTTTATATCTAAATGGCATAAATTAAGAGTTTCTCTAGGCAGAGTGAGTAGTAAAACTTCATTCTCGTCTACCATTTCCAAAAATTTCACGCGCCAAGGCTCTACATCACAAACACCTCTGACATATCAAGATATTTTTCCTGACAATCGTAGAAAAGTATTAAAGTGGTTTTTGAATCTTAAATACGTTCATATGTTAGAGAACCATTTGTATATGAAATATAAAGATCAATTGCGCGATTGTGTTTTGCAATATGTCAAGAATGATCTTGTTTTTAGTATGACAGAAGATCAACTTCCACCCTTAGAAGAATTAGAACCTAAAAAAGGTAAAAAAATAAACAAAAAAGGAAAGCCGTTTGTAGTGCATCGAATCTAGGCGCATAACAAACGGCTGCTTGTTAGGAAAGTCTTACGAAACCAAGCACACAGTCATAGTTTCTAATTCTTCTGCTTACACAACCACCATTGCGATTGTCTTTTCCTGAAGTGTTGAATTCCACGGTATGCACTACATTATTTTCTGCAAATTCGACAATTCCTATATGATCTGGCCAACTGCTTCCTGACCATGAATATAGAATCAAGTCTCCTGCTTTGATTTTAGTTTTGTCGTCAGGTGTGTCCATCCAGTTTTTCTTGTCTTTTGCAGCATTCATTATATATCCGCAAGAGGGAGATGGAAGGAAATATTTTGATTTTATTTTATCTTTCACTGACTTAAAAATACTAACAGAATTATCTTCTGTATAAGCCACTGAATTCAAATCACAATAAGTTTTACAAGCAGCGTAGCTTATTCCTGAGGCGCAGAATGGAACCCACTTGTCTTCTTCTTTCGTTGGAAGATTGAATAAAGATAAAAACTTAGCTACTTGTGGTAAATTTGTATCTCTTGACACGCCGATATATGAAATTGCTGTGGCAAGGAGATGGGTGGAGAATTTATCATTAGCAAAGTTTGAGAAGTAATCTTCTGATAAAGATAATCCTTTAATAGAAGATATATCAGAATCTTTTACTTCATCAGCTTGATTACTTAATGGCAGTCCGTCGAATTCTTGTTCTAAATTACTCATCGCAGAAATCTTGTACATTTTCTTTAATTGTGATCATTGTAAGTGCTTCGGATTTTGTTGTGAAAAAAGGCATAAATCTTACTTCACATTTGTTTATGTAGGTGGTATTATCATCGGGTAAGATTTCTGCTTTTACAAGTAAATCACAAATTGCTTTTATAATATTATCCACATCATTCTTAGTGGAAAATCCTTTACCCTCAACAATCGTAATGTCCACCTCCACGGGAAAATGATTAGGTTTTTTTGTTTCTTTAATAAGATTAAGATTTTTTTCAATCCACACACGATACTTTTTGGATTTTACCATTCCATATTTTTTCGATGGGGTGTACATCGCATTTACAGAAATCGGCGCGCCTAAACTTATTGATATACGATTTTCCACAAATAATTTTTACAATTTTTTTTGCTTTATATATTCAAGAGTGAATTTATATAATTCATCTAAGCGTTGAACATTAGAATCTTTTTCAAGAAGATTGATTAGAAATGAATCAGATTTTTCCCAAGTTCTACCATTCCAATATTCAAATCCATTGAATTTTGTTTTATATTCTCCAAATTTTTCCGCCACTGCACCAATGTAAACATGATTTATTTCGCGCGATTTCGCCAGATCCACCTCCTGTATTTGAGAAAATGTACCTAAAGACAAAGAAGGATTGTGATAATTCCAACAAAATTGATGAGAAAATAAAGATTTTCCTAAAAATTCCACCATGCAATAAGCCACCAATTCTTCATTGTCAAAATAGCAAAGATATTTTATTACATCATTTTTATATCTTGAGATGAATTGGTCAAAAGGTTTAATGTCGCCAAAATGCTTGTAGTTACAATAGGAAATGTAAACATTATAAATAGATTCAAAATCTAAAAATTCAATGTTATCAAAAAATTTTGTTTGTATGTTGTTCTTTAAAAGTCTTCTTTGATTTTTATTTAAAGTGAACTCGCTAACATTAATTCTAGATGATCTCACTTGAACCCAGATGGTTTTGTTTTCAAGATAAGATTTTATTGAAAAATTTGATTTATAATCATACCAAGATGTAAAAGGAACCCATCCATTTTCAAGAGCATACTCTTCCTCATCTTTTTCAAAATAAGCTGATACTAAAGCAAAATTAAGATCTTTATCTGATTGTTGACAGAGAATGTGATCAAAAAATAATTCCATTTTAAAACTTAAGAGAATTTCTTCTGAGAAATCTAGTAACCATTGTTGTAGGATTAAAGCATTCTTGAAAATCTTCGATTGCTTTTTTTGGTTCAAACTTTTTGCAAGAAAAAAAGTCAAAGTAGCCTTCTTTTGTTTTTGTATCAAAATGAAAAGTGATGTCTGATGTTTCAATTATTTGAACAGCGGAAAGACCAAACACTCCTTCTTTTTCGTCATGATGGTATGTGATATTTGGCCCACCCACTGCCACCATTTTAGTGTCTTTCACTAGCTTAGCCATAAAATCACTCACGGCCTTTTTGTCTAAGCTAGTTCTTGAATCGCAATTTTTTGCATCAATTAATAAATGCCACCCAAAAGTTTTATAATGCACATTTTTTTATTTTGAAAGAGAAAAGAATGTTCCTTTCTTAACTTAAGAAATCTTTCCAGCCACACCATTGGCCTTTGTATATTTTGCTTGGATGACTTGGAATTTCATTAGGCTTCGCTTTTCTTAGTTTTCTCCAATGCTCTCCTGATTTAATTCCATTTTCTTTAAACCATCTTTTTGCTTCTTCGAAAGAAACAAAACTTGCTTTTTTAGTTTGTATTTTGTTTGTGCCAAGAAAATCACCCCACGAAACCCAACCATTGTTTACATAAACTAGCTGAGGTGTATGTGGAATTCCAAACGGAATCATTTCTTTGTTGGCATTAAACTCTTTCATAGATTTGAATTTCATTGATTTTATAATTTTTCTTGCTTCATTATATGACAGAAAATTTTTATTTAATGCAGGCTTTCTTTCTAATTTTAGGTCTAAATCTATATTAAAAGCATCGAGAAACAAGGAAAGCTTTTGTTCCAAATTATCTTGATAAGTTATTTCTAGTAAAGGTATTTTATTTTCAGCACAATATTCTCTTTTAATTTCGTCTCTCTTTTGTGTTTGCTCTAAAGCTGCCTCACCTCCGAAGAATTCTATTGGGAGAAAATGCTGAACACCGTGATACTCAATAAGACAAATAAGTGTATCACCTTCTGTTATTGCTACATCGAATGGAAGAACGCTCACGTCTTTGCATTGGGGGATTGTGTATTGCAGTTTGTGCTCAATATTGTTTGAAACAAGAATACTACTTATGGTCTTTTCTCCAACACTTACTTTTCTTTGGTATCCAATAAATTCTGGCCACCCTTCAAACTCTGGATAAATATCGCGAGGATGAGCGGGCACTTTTACATTCGCTTTGTTCTTGCTGATCCAAGTTGAATACTCATTTATGCTGTTGAAATTAAATGATTGAACAAATTTTTTACATTCTTCGTAAGGGAGCCAATCTTTTGTGCTATAATTATTATTTCCCAAAAAATCACCCATGGAAATAAAATCTTTTCCATATGTTTTTCTCGGTGAAGCGGGGATATTTTTCGGCCTTTCTTTTGTTTTTGCCCATTCGTAAAATTCATTCTCATTGTTGAATGAAAATTTTTTCAAAAATTCTTTAGCATCGTTATAAGATAAAAAAGAATTATGTTTTTCGAGATCTGAAACTCTTCCAGTTTTAAAAAATTCTCCCCATGATTTCCATTTTTTTTTGTAAACAACATCGGGCCTACTGGGCACAAAATCATTTATTTTTGTTTTTCTCCATTTTTCAAATTTTTCTTTAGAATCTACGCCTTGATTTAACAAATAGCTTTGACACTCTTCATAAGTATAAAAAATTTTATCCTTAGCAGCGATATTATTATTTCCTAAAAAATCTGGCCATCCTTTGAATTCTGAATAATCTCTATTTGGATTTCTTGGAATACCCGCTGGTATTTGTTTATTTTTGAACATTTCGTAATATTCTTTGACCGTTTTAATTTTTAGGTTTCTCACTTGTTCGCGAGCTATTTCAAAGTTTGTGTATATCATATCTTTAAATACGAATTTTTTTTACAAAAAAACTTTGCACACAGCATTTTCAAAAAAAAATATAGTAGCTACGAGGCTCCTCCCTTCCAAAAAGCTCTGAATATACGTGACCGGCTGCCTGGGGCCGAAAACTCTGGCACTGAAATTGTACCCATAGTAGGCCTTTGGTTGATAGGTAGTTTTTTAAGTAATTCACTAAATTCTTCCTGAAACATTTTCGCGGTGTCCTTAATATTTGCTACAGCATCGAAAGAACCTTGTTCTGGATCTTGAACTAACAATCTTCTTTCACGAGAGTTCAGTCCCACGGCAAGTTGTCGCAGGAGATAATAAGTGGCCCCGGACACTAATGTTTGATCGTAATAAAACGGACACGAAGCTACATTAGGTATTTTATTTAAACCAGGTTGCGCGTTGATTGCTTGGAGAGCGAGATAAAGGGCATTATTAATTTGCGCGTTGGTGAACAACTTTACATAATAAGTGACAAGAATCGTATCATATTCTTGCACACTCACGGGTTTCCCGTATACATCAAAGAAATATAATTTACCTTCGTTGGTAAAGCGATAATACAATCCATTCGGATAGTTTGGATTAATGTTAGGCGCAGAAAATGGATCTGATTCCGCTTGATCGAGTGAGTTGTTGAACCCTACATATGGAGATAAAACAAACATAGAAGAATTCTGTCCATTGTTTGTGCCAGTGGTAATTCTTACTTGAGGCACAGGATCAGTGACAATATCTCCATATGCTAAAGTGGCGCTTTGTCTTAGGTATCCAAATAGTGGTTCTTCATCGTACACTGGCACTCTAAGAAGTGCGTTTAGCCCATAGAGAACCGAGGATTTTATAAGAAGTTCATCGCCAGAAATTGGTGAATTTGAGAAGACAGTGGAAAAATCTTGTGTACTTTGTTTTATATAGTAGACATTTTCTGGGCCACCTTGTGGGTCAATGTATTCATTAAGTGGTGCTGATACAATTGACAAGTAATCCAGTTGAGTGTTAATGTAGGTAAGTCTAAGGTTGTTGTCTCCTACCACTAAATTATATTCTTGGTCTTCTACTATTGATATAGGGTCATTAAATTGAAGATAGCTAGTACCTTCGCTTCCAAGAGTGTTTAAAATATTTCCTTGAAAACTTGTTGTGTTTGTTGTTGACACCACTTGATATGTGAATCCATCAAATGATCCATAGTTTTTTGTTTGCGTGTTGACATTTTGTCCCCCGATTAATACCACTTGATCACCACTACCATCACAAGCTATAATCAATCCACTATGATTATATATTAAAGCTTGATAATTTTGTCCAGTAGGGGGCATAGCAAAATTCAAATCAAATTGATATCCTGAAGTATTTCCGATTCCCAGCGGACCATTATTTATAAATTCATACACTACATTATTCGTATCAATCGCGGCGACTTTATTTAGCCCAAAAACGGCAAGTTTTTTAACACTTGAAGCTGAGGCGGGCCAAGCGGGAACAATTTGAGTGGCCGTGGAGGCGGAGAAGACATTACTCGTTATAGTGTAAGGAAGTGAGTAAATTGTGAGATTTAGTGCTAAGTATAAATAAGCTGGAGTGGCGATAAAATCGTATGGACCCCAGTTGGTGGAAGGAAAGTAGGTATTATTTTGGTGTGATATAAGAGTGAATGTGTTGTTAGTAAAAGTGTAAATATCAAAAAATCTATTACTCCCTCCATACACAGCGAAAATATAATCCACGCCATAGATAGAAGTGGCTGTGATTCTGTCTGCAATTAATCCTTCGTACGTGCCAGAAGTATTGATGCTGCCTAGGGTGCTATAGGTATCTCCGATCTTTTTATAAGCTATAATTACACCGGCGGAGTTTAACACGTAGATATTGGTGGTACCTTTTTCCACTGATATGGGCAAAGAAAGCGCACCAGAGCTATAAGAATTAATTATTAGTGGGAATCTATAATTATTGCTCTCATATCCTCTGAAGATTAAAGAATACACAGAACTGAAATTTGTGTTTGGGTCCCATGTTACGTACACTCCGGGGGATGTAGAATTGTTGTATTGACCGATTAAACCTTGTTGAAATGGAACCGCGCTAGGCATAACTAGCAATTCTGAAAAAAAATAGCCCACCCCTTTTGTAGAAGTGGGCTATATGCGTGTTTATTCTTCGGTGTCTATGATAATTTCATTAGACGATACTTCGAATGATTCAGCGAAATCTGAATCAGTGTCGATATCAAGTTTTTGCATAATATATTCAACGTCAGTGGGGGCTGGTTCATTAATCATTTCTTGATTAATATTTCTCATTTGAGTTCTCACTACACCAGACTCTCCATTTTGAGCGCTCGGTGGTGTAGCAAAATAAACATTCTTTGCTGGTTCTGTTTTTGCTACGCGAGACATTTTCAGAAGACTTGGAACAATCTTCGGATTATTTTCTACGATCATTGAGAACTCTTCTGCAGTGAGCGTGTCTCCTTTTTCAGATGCTTGAGCTTGGGCAATTTCAAAAGCTGCGACATAGGACATAGGGTGGTTAGCTGTGCCAGTGATGTCAAGTTCATTTGTTGATTTTCGTCTTGCTTCTGAAACATCAAAGGTATCGGCGAGAAATCCTTTATCTAGCCCTTCAATTTCAACATTTTCAAGTTTTGTTTTATTTTGTTGATCTTTAAGTAGTTGTTTCTTTTCTCTTTGATATTGAAGAGCCATAGTTTTTTCATATTCTTCTTCAGTGAGTTGTTTTAGAATGCCTGAGCGAAGAGCATCTTTAAGATCTTTTGATCTTTTAATGATTGCAGGATCTTCCCATGTCAAATCTATCATTTCTCTCGGCCCCCATTGAAGTTTGATGTCACTTACAAAATGATAGCCATTAGTTACATTTTGGATAATTGTCGATTCTCTTTCGCTCATAGTGCTCATGTGATTTTTGTACAAATTATCTTCGAATCACGAATGGTTTTTTGCTTTCTTTTTCATATTCTTCAAAAGTCAATTGTTTTACGAGATTTTTTGATTGTGATATTTTTAAATCATTTGAATTTGAAAGTTTATGTGGATCAATTTTTGATAAATCTTTACATTCATTGATTGAAAATTGTATTTTTAGGTCTGATATATAGTGAACATATCCTGAGATATTTTTGTAATAGGGTGGTAGAATTGGTTCAGGTTTAGCGGGCAAAATTTCAGGAGTTTGCACGATTTTAGGTTCTTCAACCAAAAATTCCACCTCATGCTCTTCGGAATTTTCCTCCTTTGGCGCAGGGGTCTCTTCTAATTTTGGAGTTTTCTTTGGGCTTTTAAGCTTAGTTATTTTTTTCTCTTTTATCACAGTAGAATCCGCATCGCTTGATTCATTTTTAAAAGTCACTGAGTTTTCTTTTTCCATCTTTAAATTCATTTCCTATCCAATATTCATTAGTGGTGCCTTCTCTGGAATCTTTTGGTGATTGATCTTTTCTTTTTTTAGTTTCGTCTTTCATCCATTTTCCTGATTCAATTCTTTTTTCGGTTGCTCCATGCTTTTTTTGATTGTTTGTCCTTCCTTCTTTCGACGAGAAGGAATCAAAAATTCTCACCATTTCTCCTTCACCGCAAGGACATGGCATAGTTTCTTTATAATCTTTTATAGTTAGGGAGATTTCATGGATAGAATTATCACAAGTGCATCTGAATCTGTAAAAGGGCATGAAAAGTTTATACATTTTTATTGTGTAAAATGCCGCGACCATTTTAAATCTAAAATGTACGAAGAAGTGACATTTAAAAATGGTAAAAAAGCAATAAAATCTAAATGTGAAAAATGTGAAGTGCCTTCTTATCTAATTGTCAAAAACTCATGAAAAAGAAGATTTTTAAAAAAGCAAATCTTATTACGGCAGCAGAGCCTTTTATTGAAGCTTGGCTGGCCGACCAAGGTGTAAAAGCTTCAGGTGAGCTTATAAACAATTTAATTTCAAAGCTCACTGGAATTGGCAGAGATGTGAAGAGGCAATCTGAAGATCCTGGTAAATCTGGAGAATTTCAAAGAGAAAAAGCTTTTTCTGCATTGGCTAATCAATTTGACACCATGGGTGTGGGTGCTCCTTACAATAATTCCGAGCAGCTTTTTGCAATGTTTGGAGAGAAAGCTCCAGAAATTTTTGGAGACCCGAACAATTATTTGCCTTTAATAAATCAGCTTAAAGAATTTTTAAATGCTGCTTCTTATTTGAGAAAGTCTGATCCGAATTTGCCAACAGAATCTGTGCAATATATGTTTCGATTGCTTGAAAAATCAGGTTTTGATATAAAATATACACAACAAAAATTAGAAGATCTTGCTCAAAAGGCCGCTAGCCCATTTTCAGATGGTTATATTATATCTGTTTTGAAGAACAATTATTCTTTAGCTTCTGTTTTTTTGATGATGCAAGCTGCTGTAGAAAATGGACAATTTGATTCAAGCACATTTAAAGATCTAAGTAGACTTACAGACGAATCAAATCAAATGCTTGGCACTTATTCTGCTGAATTCACAAATGCCCTCGCTCTTAGCACGGCTATTAGCAAAGCAAATTTTGAAAAAATATTAAAAGACAGAAATGTTTACCAGGCTATGATTCCTACGGCTGAAGCCGCGCAAGAAGCAAGGCAAAAAATTATGCGCACTTTTGGCAATTTTTATAATAGTAGCGCATTTCAGACAATAATACAAGATCCTTTAGTTAAAACATTAATTTTAGCCCCAAGAGTTTTTAAGCAAGGCATTGAAGGAGCGTCTAGTCCAAGTTTTGGCGAGGCATTTGACAACAAGGTAGGATAAGATGATTTTTAAGAAATTAGTCCAAGCAGATAACAATAGTCAACAAAAAAATACAAACAGCGGCCAAGGAACCGCGCCAATAAAAACAGATGCCGGATCTGCATTTAATCAAGCAGTGGGAGATCCAAATGTTAAAAAGAAACAACAAGGTAGGATAAGATGATTTTTAAGAAAGCAGGCGATGAAAATAACAATAGTCAACAAAAAAATCCAAACAGCGGTCAAGGGGCCGCGCCAACAAAAACAGATGCCGGATCTGCATTTAATCAAGCAGTGGGAGATCCAAATGTTAAAAAGAAACAACAAGCTGATTTAAAAATTGGAAGCTTGAAAAAATTAGCGGCAGACCTTATGATCTCTGAAAAAAAATTGAAAGTTTTAGAAGGATCTTTAACAAATGCAAAAGATTTTATGAATAAATTGGAACAACAAAGCAATATTCAAGATAAGAATATTTTTGTTTTTAATGATTTCTGCACAATAGCAAGTAGTATTGCGATGGGTAGTTTTTTTGGCGTGAAAGATATTGACTCAGCTTACAATGATATTATGATAAGGATTCAAGCTTGTAAAACCGCAATGCAAAATAATATAAACATGTGGGCGTCTTTTGGGACGATGATGCAAGGTTTTATGCAAGATCCAGACACAAGCAATGCTATTACTGAATCTTCAGACCCGAGCTTAAAAAAAGCCTTAGAATTAATAGGCTCAGAAACACAAAAAAAATCAGACAGTGCCACAAATAAATCTGCATATTTTAAAAAAAATAAAACGGCTCAAACTCAAGATCAAAACCAAGGTCAAGGCTCATATATACTTCAGGCATTTCAAGTTTTCATAGAGGCTAAAAATAATGATCTCGAAAAATTTAAAAATGATCAATTTGATTTGTTAGGGAAGAAAAGATTAGTAAGTTTAAGCGGAACTATCCAAGACCTTCAAATGTTAGCTGTAAAATTATGTCCCGTAGAAAAAAAATATAAAAGATTCAAAAAAATGTTTGGCGCGGGGATTCCCACTCAGATGTTTGGTCAATTGATCGACGGCGCTGACGCAATGATTGAGATTTATCAAAAAATGAAAACTGAAATTGTTCCTGGAACAATTGGTGATCAAGCTATTGGCCAAGATGAAGTGGTTAAAATACAACAAGCACTAAATTCTTCTATAGCCCAAGTGGAATCATATCAAAATGAATTGGAATCCGAACTTATTTCATCTTATTATGGAGTTAATGTCGGCAAATAGTTTATGCTTGATAAAGCTTTTGTTTCTTTTGAAGATTTTGGTTTTTCTGATTATATTTTAAATTTAAACTGGTCTATCAAGGGAAAATATTTTGATCTTGATAGACATACAATGGGTGATTTGTTAAATTTGGAATCAAAAGTTCCTAAACAAAGGCCAGAAGCTCGTATATTTAAGAATATTTTCGGGCAAAAAATACAATCGCTTGCACAAAATCTCAATACAGAAGTAGTGTCTTTTGAAAACAATCCTGCGAAAAATTTTGAAGAAAGTTTAAACAATTTTTCAAGTATTACGAATCAATTTGTTACAAATTATGTTCAAGATGTAATTGAAAAATTTATCATTGATGAAAAAATCACTAATAAAACTAACATAATTGATCTTTATGAAAAATCTAAATCAGAAAATATTGTTAATATCATCAATTATATTGAGAATAAAGTAAATAAAATTAACAATCCATTGTATGAACAAGCGATCAAAAATTTTTTCACAAGTAATTCAAAGCAAATTGATGAAATAGTAAATGTCTCATTGAATCATATTGTAAATACACATATAGACAATAATTATATTTATAATTCAAACACGAATAATATTGTGAAAGAATTTTTTGATAATAATGTTTCAATAAAGACTGGATTTGATAATTTGATATTGAATTATTTTTCTTCGCTTTCTAAAGAAAAAATTGAACAATTAAAAATAGAAAATTTTTTCAAAAGCAACAAAAATGTATCAATAAATAATTTCAATTCTTATTTTTCAGAAGTACAAAGTGCGATTAAAAATGAATTGTCGCTGTTCAACGAAGAAAATAAATTGGAATTTGTAAACAATATAAATAGTGAATTGATAAATAACATACATAACTATTTCACTGAGACAAAGAATTCATTTTCTAATTCAAAAAACGAAATCACATCAGAGTTTGTTGAAAACATAAATAGTCCGTTAATAAATAATATTCAAAACATTATTACAAAAATTGATGAAAGCGTAAAAAAAGAAGATATAAAAATTAATAATGTAAATAATATTATTTCGGAAAAATTCATCAATCAAGAAAAAGATCCAAAAAATGAATATGTAACGAATAATTACAAAAAAGAAGAAAAAAAACACTCAAATTTTTACTCTGAAGAAAATGCATCTGTAACAAATAATGTTGAGATTAAAAATCAAAGTTTTGAGCAAATTGTAAAAAATCAATTTGAAGAATCTAAAAATTACACTGAGGAGCAAATCGATAAGTTCGAGCAAAATATTTCTAATTTTATACAAAACAATAATGTGTACAATTCTAACTTCTATACGAATGTTGAACAAAAAATAAATAAAGTTCAAGAAAATATTAGTAAAGAATTAAAAACAGAATTAACCCAAACTAGAAAGTTTTTAGAAGACTTTTTAAACAAATAATGCCCGATAATTACACAAATCCGCCCCCTCAAATAGGAAAAGGGTCATACACATGGGTGCCCACTCCGCCGAATACCATTGGCGGTATAAACCCTCTTGTTGGATTTGATTCTTTGGAAATTGACAGGGGCGCGTTTAGAAATTATTATTACAATTCAACAATCAGCAATAACATAACAATTGTAGAGAGCAAAAATACAGCTAAAGGAAAATCATATTATCCGATAAGAAATTCTACTAGGCCTTTAGATCTAGCGGGAATAGTTATAGACCTAAGAGGTCTTGGCGGCGTGTATTGTGTTGGCGCTGATAAGGATGTCACACTTATTTCATACACAATCACAAGATATCCAGACAGGCCCATGTCTTCTATTGAATGTTTATACGATTTATCTTTTGATATACATGGGCCAATAGCCAACGTTATAGATAAAGATCAAAAGGCAATTTATGACTTTACTTTACCAGGGGGTAAAGTAGCCTATGATGCTTTTAAAACAATGAGATCAACAAGTGATCCTGGTGTTTTCAGATCAAATGAGCTTATCCTTTTGAATTATTTGAATTCACAAAAGAATTTTAATTTATTGGATTTTTATGGAATTTTAAACTCAAGCGCATCCACCATCTATTCGCCTATCGTAATTGATGGTAGTAATATTGGTTTAAACGTTACAAGGATAAGATCTAGTATTATTGGAGACACATCTTTCTCTGCAAATTCAGTGTTTCCAAATCCTAATAATGTAAATTACACCACGGCACTAGTAAAACTTATCTCAAGCAGCGCACTTACAAACAACACTCACAATGATAGAGGGCAATATAAAGCCTACAAAGGTATTTCGATTGTTTTGAATAGCAAAGTTCAATCATATTTAAGCGATCCGGCTGATTTAGTTTTGTGTTTGCAGAAAATTAAATTTTATACTGCAGACCGTGTTAATTTTAGATTTTCAAATCATCAGCAGCTTCCAGCTCAGGCGCTTGGGTACTCAATTGCCATCAATTCATTATTTTCTCCTGTTGCAGCATATGTTCCAGGACTATCTGTAGCAGCAGGCGTAATAGCAGGCGGCGCAGAGGCAGATTTTGGAGGTGTGTTTGTTTCGCCGCCAGATGTAAACCCAAATAGTTCAAACATACATGTAAAAATATTTAATCCAGATTACACCACTGGATCGCCTGGTTTTTCCCACTCTTTGTCGCTGCATTTTAAAGTATTGTCATTTCCTGTTTTTGGTCCTTTGGCAGCAGCTTTATTGCCAGGAGTGGTGCAGCCATATTTTGCTGTTCTTATAGGACCTGTGCCATTTTCCACGCAGCTTGTCTATTATGGAACAAGTAAGGTTTCGAATACAAATCAGATAGCAGCGGTGAGTCAAGGCACAAATCAGCCATTATCTGGAAAATTTTCAGTAACCATGGACTCAAATTCATTGGCCAATGGCCAAAACTTAGAAGTTCTTAACTACAATACTGTCATAAATACAAAGGCTAATTTTGTAAATTTTGTAGGATCAAATTCAAATTTTCTTGAGGTGCCCGCTCCTTCAGCTAAAAACAATTCTGTTTTTAGAAATGTTTACACGGATCAATACGGTACCATTTCTTTTTCCAACGCTTACAGTGGGTCGCCCGCTAGAAGCTCAGTATATTTTTATGCTTACGATAAATTAAGTGGGGAAAACTATCAACAAAAATCCTATACTTATCAATCCTACGTGATGCTAAATACTCCTTCTTTGTCTGATTTGTTCGCCACAGATCCGTGTATTGTATTCAAATTATCTACCACAGATTATATTCCGAGTAATTTGCAACTAAGTCCAGGATTTATCACAGCTAGAATCAATGCTAATGTTGTAGACCCAGTGGGTATATTTGAAACAAAACTTGCGTACAGAATATACGCAATAAACAAAAAATCAAGTGATTTTAGCCCAAATTCTCCGGAAGCTATTAAGCATCATTTGTATATAGATACAATCACTGATCCTAAAAATTATTCTTTGAAAATTACAACCTATGATAGCGCAAAATGGACATTTGACAACATTTTAACTTCAGGGGATTTGATTTTATATCAAGGATTTGTTACCGCAGAAGTGGTTATCAATGTCAATAGTAATTTTGATACGGTTAATGATTTTTTTCCTGGCGTGGCAGATTATGATTTTTATTGCGCGGTTTATGCATTTTCTTCAGCATCAGACTCCACCACTTATTATGATACATCAAAGGCATCCAGTTTGAGTTTTCCACTCGTTACTTTTAACCTGAAAGACGATTTTGTCATTACTTTGCCATTGTTTTATAAAAAATCTTTCAACAATGGAGGAGGACTTCAAGCTCAAAGAGATCCGAACTATTTTGGAAATTATAATCCTGATACAAAAAAATATTCAGTGACATTGAACACATATGGTGGAAGCACTTTTGACTATAAGAATTCTTATGAATTCTTTTTGTCTCAAATTCCTACGAGTTCAAGCGCAAATTACTCCTCATCTTCATCATTAAATGACATTTTAGTGGCTGATTATTCAAATGTCGGACTAACCACGAGTATATTTACTAAATTATCTGCAGGAAGTAAGGCCACTCCTTATGTAAAAACGATTGACTTTTTAATATCTGCCTATGATAATTTATCAAGTGCTAAAATAGCAAAAAATACTAATAAAAATTGGAATTTGAGTGTTAATTTTGACGAAAAATTGTCTTCTTTTAAAAATATAGCTATTAGGTATGAGTTGGATTTAGTGGATAATAACCTGAATTATATACAAAAAATTGTTAGCAGTAGCACTTTTACAGAAAAAAATAATTCATCTCCAGCAGAATTAATAATAAATTGGTCAGGAATAAATTTTTATCTCACTAAGAATCCTGCTTATTTTCTATTAAGATTAATTATTAAAAATTATGGATCAGAATGTAACGTAGGCTTTTCAAAAATATCTTTAACCAGTAATTTGATCAATTACTTTGATTATAGCACCGCGCACACCTCTGGAACAATTTTAAGAGCACCGCCCGGATTTTATGAAGATTTACAATTACAGCCAGTTTCTTTTGTAGATGGTGTTAATGGATTTTATTTTGTAATAGATTACACTTCAATAGGAAATTCTGCCACTTTTATTTTTGATCCAACAAAAGATTTTTATTTTACAGGAGCTATTTATAGCCCAACATGGGTGCTTGATTCTACTTTTGTAAAAGGTATGGAGGTAAAAACGCTAGGTAATATCAATTACGCATTAAACTATGGCGCGAGAGATGCCACTGGAGTATCACCTTACCAAATATTTTTTAGAACTGGAGTGGGTAATCAAATAACGAGCTTAGATACAAAAAAGCACGGGCAAACACAACTGATTGTTACAGTAACTAATCAAAAATCCACCACTTCTAATAATTCAGTGCTACAGATTGTCTCCGAAAGTTACAACCGATGTTTTATATTTTCTACAGTATTGAATCAAGTTTTAAGCAATGGAGATATTGTTGAATTAAATATACAAAATCCTATACTTGCCACTTCAGACAACATTTTGCTTCAAGGGCAATTGAATAATCAATCGGTTTTACTTGAGTTAGAAGATCCATACAGTTATGCTAGGCAACCCTCTCAACAAGGGACAATTGCAGGCCTTGATATGAGCAGTTCAATTCGTCCAAAATTGTTAGGATGCATCTTTTCAGATGTAGACACAAAAGATAGCTCGACATTTTCAGTAGGTGTTACGGGTTCAGGTTGCTTGATATATTCCAATGACACTATATGGTCATCGGATAATTTACCTTATTTTTACTGCATAGAGGGTGATCCTGAAGCAACAGACATAACATCAAATAGCTCTTTGGTAAAAATCCCTGCGGCGGATTCAAAAGGTCTCGTTAGCAAAACATTCCCATCTTTATGTGCTACACAATCAGGAGATGTATTGGTGTTTTACGTTTATTCGGCCAGCTCAAAAAGTGGCAACGTTATTCCAAAATCTGCTATATATGTTAAGTACGTGAATGGCCATAGCAGTTCTCCGCCAATTCTCTTGTTGGATTTCAAGCAATATTTAGTAAATAATGGTGCATTTAGCTCATCTAATAGCTTTCCAAACATTGCAAATTTGTCTGCTTGTAAAGACGATATTTACTCAGAAGGTGTTTTATATTATCTGGCGTTTGATTGCTCGCAAAAGATTTTCTCAATAAAACTTACATATAATCAGCATAATGTCAGAGTAGTGGACATTACTTGGGCATATGGTCTAAGTGGAAAATCTTCTAGTTCTACTGAGCAATTTTTCATAGATGCATTAAATGCCGCAGTGAATAATGGAAAAATAAAGCAACTACAATATATTACTGGCGGGCAAAATCAACTTGGTTTTGCTTACACAAAAAATCTCCCGAATTCACAAAGAGTGGGATTTGTAGATTTCGATGGATTTTTTATGGGAATACAATTTACGGACAACTTAGATATTTATGAAATTCTTTTCGATAAATCTCTTGCAATACCGGCGGTTTTGAGAAAAATAGGAACAAAATCAGGATAGCTGCGAAGTTTTTCAGAAAAAATTAAAAAATGCCAGACACCTCACCGAGTTTTGCCACTTCAAATTATTTCCCTTATTTAGTAAGCGATGTGAATCGTGAACTAAAAATCAGCATTGATCTTGGCTATTTTTATATTCCTCCAGTGGCTGAATCGGCACAATCATCCATTTCGGACACAGTTAATAATCCATTTTTTCCAAATCCAGGAGGTAAGCAACAAGAAAGTTTGATGAATCAGAATTTGAAGAAATATAAGTCTCAAACTTTATCAAAAGTATCCAATGGAGTGATGCCCCAGCATATTGAAATTACGGGCGCACCATATTGCACTTATTTAGAAGGCACGATTTCTAATCAGCCGCATCCTTATTACGATTTGCTTCAAGGTCCAGAAGCAATAATTCAATCTCCTAATTCTGCTATCTTTAACACAGTGCAACCAGTGCAACAGATTTATCAAAATAAAATAAAAAATTCAAATATAGCACAATCTGTTCAACAAATCAATGCTGTGGGATCTGTTTATATACCTGGGACATCTCAAACTAATGCAGAAATTCAATCTCTTAAGCAAGCTTCAAAGTTAAAAACATCTACCACCTATAATATTTGGTCAATAGATAACTTGCCATACAACAATGGTATCAATTCAAATTTTATTTTCACAGATTATTTAGGTTGGTTTCCGAAATCGGGCACACAAATACAAAATCTACAACCATATGCCCAAGTATTACCTCTTGCTGATACTAGCATGATTCAAGTGTATTCTTCAAATTCTCAAATTTCTTTAACAAGAAAATTTCCCTTTTCGAAAGATTTTGTGTTTGATAAAAATGCAAGATTTACCGTGTTTAATAGCGGAACTAATGATAAAAATAATAATTTTCAAGTAAACCCGCTTGGTTTTAATGAAAATAAAATTCCTGTGGGTTTTGTGTTGAAGTTTAATGCTGTGGTTTCAAACACAATTCCTGTGCCTAGCGGCATTGGCTCAAGCGCGTTATTAACAGAGCCAAGAATGATTATTTCTTGGGGTGATTTGAATGTCACTACTAGCCAATTAGAAAGTTTAGTAAATACAAACTCTGACAATTCAAATGTTCCAATATCTTTGTATTCACTTGAAATAAGTCCAAATCGCTCCCCGAAACTTTATATAAATTATCTTGCAAGCACTGTTTTGAATAAAAATCCAGACGCAAATAGCAGAGTAATTGAGCTTTCAAATATTAAGCCTTTGAACTCTCCAAATAAAAATTCTGGGGCAAAAACAGATAATGATTATTCTCTTTATGTTTTTTATTCAGGGCAATATTTGAAAATTGGCAATCAATCGGACCCTGGAAGTTGGTCAGATGTTAAGGCTCCTTCAATAACAGTGGCAGACGATCAGCCGCCAATAAATTTTGATCATAGTTTGAATGAAAAATCAAGCATAAATATTGTTGCTCAGTTTATGAATTTTAGTTTTGCTTTTGGGCAGCCATTGTTTTCTCCATATGATCCAGTGAATACAGTGTACAATGCTGACCCAACAAAACAAACCACTAATACATTGAATCAAATTTCTTCAAATAATGTAGTTTATGTTGGAGATAGATATAAATATCCAGACATAAATACATATGTCGCTGTTAAAAAAAATGAAATACTCAAATCTATAACTCAAAATAGCAGTAGAACATTTCAGGAAAATAGCAATGGAAACATTTTTGGCCCGCCTACATGCTACTTTGATGCAAGATGTGGGTTTTCTCAGACATCACCCACATATAACGGATTTCTTTTAGACGTAATTCCACAGGGATTAATACCTGAAACCACACAACCTGGAGGCTTGGCATATAATGTTACAACAAAAATGACTTATCCAGCCACTTTAGGGGGTCACGTTTATAACTTTCATTCTGACGGTCAACCAGACGAGCCAAATATAAGTGAATCTTATGTTAAATATTTCAAAAATTTTCCAGAAGGCATAGATACATCAGAGTATACTGTTCCTCCCACTGTGTCTCAAGTTCTCACCGACTCTTTGGTGAGCTTAACAATTAATAAAGACACTGGAAATAAAAATGGAAGCGGAGTTTTATTAAAAAGTATAGCTGAAATTTCTTTAATAAACTTGAATAGAAATAATTTAGGAAAATATATTCTTCATTTTATCAGAAATAATGTGGCGGTTATAAGGGTGAGGGCAGGATATGGAGATGGTTTTGAAACAAATCAAGCATTTTTTGAGGGAGCGATAACAAAAGTATTAGCGAAAGAAAGCTTGGAGCAAACTACTTTTTCGCTTACATGTGAGGACCTTATATCACACTTATTTGAAAATGATAAAACATTAATTGTTAGTAGACAAAGGTTGTCCTTTTTTGGCCAAAAGTATTATGATATCATAAACTATTTATGTGATAAAACCGAACTCAAAAATCATTTTCAATATGATTTAGGCTCAGAAATAGACCCTACTAATTCAGGCGTTCCTACACTTTATGGTCAATTGAAAAACGATGGAGTAAAGCCATATAAGCCTTTATTTAGGCTCCCAGCTCTTTCAGGAAATTTTCAAAAACCTGGTTTAAATAAAATGTCAGTGGGCGCTTATGTGAGCGATTCTAATACAAGCGATGGAAATAATACCACTTATTTAGGTGTGCTTAAAACTATAGCTTCGATGATGGTCACTGATTTAACTCAGTTTATCCAATCTTCTAATGGTCAACAAACAGACAATTCAATAGATCAACCAATTATGTATTGGTACAGTAACACATATTTGGATCAAGACGTTGATGGAATTGTATTTTCTTCAAGAAACGGCAAGGATATATATGGTTTTGAAAAAGATGAAGATTCAATTTTTATAAGAAAATCATCTCTAACCAAAGACGCTACTCCAGATCAATATGATATTACTCAAATTGAATATTTACATGGATTGATGGTAAACAGCGAAAGTGTATATGCTTCAGAAGCAGATACCAATAATCTTATTAGCATCGGCCTTTATAGAGGCTTTGACAACGCCGGAAATTCTTTCGCGATACTTGAACAATTGCCAAATGCATTGAATTATCCTCCAGATTTAAAAAACTCTGTTTCTTACATAGGATATAATCGTATTTTAATTTTTGATGATCCAAAGTCAGCAAATGCGGGCCAAACCGCACTTCCTGCTAATTTAATGGGGAATCAAAATCAAGCAAGAACTTTTGTAAAAAATGTTCTAAATGCATTTTATGATACTATTTTAGAAAATGTTACTGCCACTGTATTTGTCACTAAACCTCTCAAAGAATGGGGCCATTTCAAAATTTATTTCGAAAATGAACAAAACCCAATAAATACAGATAAGTTTTTTTATACTTCTATAAACTATACTTTTGATATCAAAAAAAATCTAATCACGGCCAGTATTAATGGAGGAAAGAAACCTCTATACACTTAAAGGCACAGGTTGTCATATGTTGTTTTCTTAAAACAACATTATGAGGTTCGATAGTTTATCTGAGGCTATAGAGTATTATTCCACCCCACCTGCGAGTCCGCTAAGTGGAATAGCGCCATATGGGTCTATAGCACAAGAGTTAAATGCAATACCTCCAAATATTAATAATGTAAAGCACAATATAACTGGAGTGATGATATATGGTCAAACTGTATGGGGCCAATCTAAAATCATCGGAATAAGTAAGCAGCCAATATGAATGTTACACCAATTTATCAACTAGGTTATTTTGTTCCAAACATGGTTATAGGGTCTGATGTTGACCTTGACAAAAACCGTTTTACCACAATCGAAAACAATCTTTATAACATTTATAATATTTTCGGAAATGGTGTGGTGGCGCAATATGATGCCTCGGGCGCAAAAATATCTTCTTGGAATTTGTCACCTTCACCCAATGTTTCAGCGGTTCAGATATCATCAGGTAAAGGGCACATTGGATATGTTTATTGCGCGACAAATTCGCCCGTGGATTTGGCTTTAGTTTTACCCACTGGCAGTACTTATGCTTCTTTTTATATCTATGCTTCACAGACCAACTCTTCCCCTGTAGATGAAAGTGTGAATTTTAGCGCATCACTCACTGAAATTGTTGATCCAGTGAATTATATAGGCCTAGGAATCGCCAACTTATCTTATGATGCAACAAATAATGTATACACTGTTTCTGTTGATCAAACACAAAACAGGCAAGAAATTTCTCTTTATGGATCTCTTACCACTCTAGTAAAAAATCATCTTCACATCGGCGGCGCGAATAATCCATCGCCTATTGATTTAGCTAAACATGTGAAAGGTTTTCTTTCATCGGATCATATCGATCAGATTGATCTTGCTAAAGTAACAAAGGGTACGCTTGACCCTAACAGGCTTCCTCCGATAGATCACAATACTCTTACAAATATTGGAACACTTACTCACGCGCAAATAGATAGTCTTTTGGCCGCGTTACAATCTTCTTCTAACTATCCTGGTTTCAATTATAAACTTTCTGACTATGGAATTGTTAATAGGCTTCAGATTATTTTAGCTTTAAAAAGACAATCTGGATTTTTTAATATTGATGGAGAGCAAGTAAATTCAATTTTCTACACTCCATATGCTTCTTTAAATGGTTTTGTTGACGCGCTAAATACATCTGCTACTGTGGACACTACTGTTCATAGAGTTTTTGGTGTGCCAGGGGTAGCAAGACAATCAAATGTCATAAAAGTAAATTCAGCACAAGAATTTCAAGCCGCATTATCTTATGATCAAAACAACATTGTTAATCCTAATGTTTACAATGTTGCGGTTACAGGCGTGTCTACGGATTCTACGGCAGGTACAATTAATTTTCCTTATGCCGTAGCAGGGTCAGCCACAACAATATATGTTGCTTCTTTTGAAGATAATTATATTTCAATGTTTGACTATTCTGGAAATTTTATTAAAAGAAGTAGATCTCTCGATACAGTTTTTAATGTTTCGTTGAATGGCCCATCTGCATTGTGCTATGATGCTTCAAAAAACTTTTTGTATGTTGCTGATACATTCAATCATAGAATTATTGTCACCGACGGCAACCTAAACACTTTATCAATCATAGGCAACTCTGGTGGCTCAGGAATGCCAGGCGGATACTATCAAAACAATTTCATAGAAGGATTTTCATATCCAAGAGGAGTGTTTGGTTTTGGAAATACATTTTATGTGTCTGATTCAGGAAACAATCAGATTCAAAAATTCCATTGGAATATAAGTGGAATAAATTATTTATATTCAAGAGATAATGTATATAATTACCCAGGGAATCCAAATACTTTTTATTCACAAATCATAGGCTTGAATTCTCCTTTAAGCGAGCCAAGGGGTATTGCGGCCACTTCTTACAGTGGAAAAAATTATTTGTATGTTGCAGATTTTTATAATAATCGCGTTTTGTGTGGATTTGAAACAAACAATTCTTATCAATTGAATCAAATACTAGGCAGTAATAGCGGAGGTAATGGATTTACAACAAATAAAATATCTCCATACATTTATCCATCCACATCAGTAGTAGGATTGGGTGCCACTTTCTCATTTAACATATCATTAGATAAAAATATTTTTTCAATTGGTGTGGGCAGCTCAGGCACAAATTACAATACAGGCGACAGATTCTATATCAACTATCCAGGCTTTCCCACCAATGTGAATTATTTTTCAGTAATTACAGATGGCGCGGGCCATATCACCACCGCGTATGTAGATTATGGTATTTCTACCAGCGGAAACATTGGTTTTAATCACCCCGAGTCTTTATCTTTGAATATTTCTTCTGGAAGAATAGATTTACTAGTATCTGACACTGAAAACTCAAGAATTCAAAACTTTCATGGTTTTACAGCGACAGGGCTCGGTACCACAAGCAATCAGATAGCATACACTTATAGTGTTGGCACATCAGGATATATACAAGACACTTCTAGTTTAATTTATTTCAATAAACCTGCGGGAATATTTTCTCCAGTGGGGTTTACTTCACTTTTAGTGGCCGATAGCTTAAACAATAGAATACATTCTCTTACCACTACATTCGCTTCGAATTCGGTATCTGGAATTGGAACATTTGATTTTGGAAATCCTGACGCAAATTTGAATTCAGGCGGTGTTGTTCTGCAAAAGCCAGTGGCTTATTCTACTATTTCTACTGCTTTTATAAGCGCCACGAGTCCGAATTCGAACTGGTATTTTGGGGATATTGTTGTTCCAAATGCAAACCTTCAATATAATATTACGCAAAGATATAACTTTTCTATAATACCTCAGCAGATATTAATAAATCAAGACCATGTGGCAATTGCATTCAATACGATCAATGAATCATTTAGCTCATCTACTATGAACTTAGGCCAAATAGGTTGCTACTTTGTGTTGAGTTCTGGTGGAACACCTATTAATTTTAATGACTCCAATTATGCTTCAACGATAAATAGATCTTCTGTTTATATATTACGAACTCCCAACAGCACGAATCAAACATTTGAAATTACACTACCTTTAGCTGATTTCTCTTTACCTAGTACACCATCAATTATTGGCTTTGGTTTTGTTTGGACATTGAGTACATACAATGAACAAATAGCTTGGAAATTGAATTCATATTCAAACACAAATCTGTCTTTGATTTATCCTTCTGTATCTCAACAAAGAATTGTCCAAGGCGCAACAAATGATTCAATATTTTTGTTTAATTCTGGAAAATATTATACCAAGGGCACATATCTTTATAGATTTGACACGGGCGCATCAGGGCAAGCTCATTATGATTATGTAACATTTTATTTTGCCAATAATTCTGAAAGTTTAATTTTTAGCTATAGATGCAATGATGATTTAACAATATTGAACAATACTCAAAGCACACCTTTTTCTGTGGCGGTTGTTTCTGGAGCTTTGGTGCCATTGAATGTATCGGGCCGATATTTAGATTTACAGTTTGATTATAATTCAGATCAAGTGAATTCTGCTGTTTTAAGTGGTATAGTTTTGTACTATTCTACAAATTCACAATATTCAGGAATTATTTATGACACAAATGTAAACAATGCTGTGCCAGGAACTTATCCAAGATATAAGTGGAGTCAAGGCACATATTCAAATATATCTATTGTTCCTGTCGCGAATACTTTAACACAACAGTATCAAATTCAAATTGCCAATTCTTCAAATGTTGGTACATTTGATTATTTAGGCACAAATACATTGCTAAAAAGTGATTTGGCCAATAACAGCACAAGTGAACAATCTTTGATTGATTATCAAAACTTAT
>Ga0007806_1000131_pt1 | contig 24125 bp, 39 predicted proteins | sample CryBogCBE18Aug09_FD_71192 | JGI IMG/M metagenome (GOLD analysis project Ga0007806, IMG submission 71192) | Freshwater microbial communities from Crystal Bog, Wisconsin, USA - CBE18Aug09 | ecosystem: Environmental > Aquatic > Freshwater > Lake | place: Crystal Bog, Wisconsin, USA | collected...
TTATCAAAGAAATACTTTCTAATCAGTTCAATTTTATGTACAACATCTTTTGCACAATGATGGTCATAAAATGCTTGAAGAAATGTTTCTCCTAAATCTTGTTCTTCATTCATAATCTTATTCTATATGCTTTAGGAGGAGATGTCCATAAGTTTCATCAGCAACTTCTGGTTTAAAGTCTATAGGAATCTTATCATCTAACCACTCTTTTGGTCTCTCTGTAAATTTTGCTTCTTCTTCTAGCAAATTGTAATAGGCACATTCCAACCCAATGAGCATACCATACATATACTCATTGCAGTTATAGTTGCCATTCTTATTTTGGATGTCAATAAGACCTTTAATCTTTGGCACAGCATAATCTCTAAAGATTTCTTTAACCAAATTATCATTCCATCTTACTTCTTTTTGTTCTTCATTCATAATCTTATTCTATATGCTTTAGGAGGAGGTGTCAAGAGAATTGTAAGGTGTTCAATTTTATTAATTCTTTGTTTGGTAATAATTTATGATAGCCTAATGTATGAACCAAATATCTTCTAACATCTATAAACAGAAGAACATATTCAGATGGATTAATTTTGTGTTTTTCCGAGAGGCTAATACTTTCTTTCTTATTATGTTTTGTATGAAATCTGCCATACCACTCATTAGCATTTTTATCATTCACACTTCTATAAAATAAAGAACCAATTGGTAATTCTGCAAATGTTACTAAAGCTACATAATACTTTCCAAGTATACCTAGATGATCAGGATTATAAATTTTACCTTTATGTTTTACATTCATAATCTTATTCTATATGCTTTAGGAGGACTTGTCAAGAAAAGAATTTCACAGATTTGTAATCTCAATGTCCTTTGGATGAATACTCTTAAAGGTAAACAAAGCTAGTAAATTGTATTGAACACTCGATGCACTTTCATCCAAATAATATTTTGTTGTTGTATCCTTTTTAATTTTCAATACAATCATATCTTTTGGTTCTAAACCCTTACTTCTGGCTAGTGTTCTTTTCCAGCTTTCAATAAGCTGACCATTCCCTTCTGTATAAAATAGATAAACTCTATCTCCTGGATGATTAAATGTTGTCTGAGATAGTTTAGGATTTAAACCTATTTCTCTTATTTTAGCTGCATTTGTAGCTGTTGTGATGTGATAGAAGAATGGTATCTTACTAAGAGTTTTCTCACTTAGTTCTGATGGCTTATTTGGCTCAATTAAAAGATCAACATACCCTTCCTCTTTATCTTCTATCTCTTTTGCAATAAAATAACCACTAAAACTAAGCAAACTATCTAATACTTGTTTGGGATATCCTTGTTTAAGATAAAGATTTAAAACAACAGGTTTACCATATTTTGTATTAGTTGTCAGAGGGTTTGGATCAAATTGCTTTTTTAGTATATATGGTTTTAGTTCAGATGTATAAATTCTTTTGAGAAGATGATCAACACCATGTGAGACAATGAGAGCTTCTTTTATAAGCTGTTGATATGTATCAGACCATTGCTTGGGCAAATATGATTCTATAGCCTCATCAAATTTCATTATTGATACTTATTCTATAGGGTTTAGGAAGAAATGTCAAACCTTTTCTCAAATTCTTTTAGCCAATCTCTATATGTCTTCTCATCTATTAGATTTTTAGCATACTTTGAATTCATTTGCAATTGTTCTGTTCTATCTTTTTCAGACAATACTTGCTTTAATCCAACTCTAGGAAATAAAGGTTCAGTCATAATCTTATTCTATATGTTTTAGGAGGAGGTGTCAAGAAACCCAAATTTATCCAAAATAAAATATTCAAGTGCAGCTAATTCTCCTTTATCATCAATTGCTGAAACCATCATCTCTTTGTTATCAAAGAAATACTTTCTAATCAGTTCAATTTTATGTACAACATCTTTTGCACAATGATGGTCATAAAATGCTTGAAGAAATGTTTCGCCTAAATCTTGTTCTGCATTCATATATCTTATTCTATATGCTTTGTATAGAGATCTCTACTAGATAGAACATTAGTACTAAGAGCTTCTTTAGCTTTTTGCTTATACCATTCAACCTTATCAAAAGGAGCAATAACAATTTCTTGGAAAACTTCTCTAAGATTGAAATATTTTTCAATAATATCTTGTGCTTCTTTTTGCCAATCTATTTCATTTTTCATAATCTTATTCTATATGCTTTAGGAGGAGATGTCAAGATCCTTATACATATTTCTGAAATATGTAGTGGGAAGGTTACAAAATTATTGCTGTGATAAGTCCAATGATAGCTACAAGCATAAGAATGGAAACGAGTTTCAAAATATAATCAAAAGCAGCTTCCCACTTAAAGACTACATCTAAAACAAATCCAATAGATAGAAACAGTAGTATTAGAAGCAAAGGAATACCAACGAGTAAATTCATCAAATTTGAACCATGATACGAGTATGCATGATTCTGTGCTGATTGAAGCAGTAGATATGTTTGTGCGGCGTTGTTCATAATCTTATTCTATATGCTTTAGGAGGAAGCCTCAAAAAAACTCAACAAATCTGCAACTTGTTTGACTTGTTGTTCCTCTGAAGGAATGTCTGACTTATACATTGCAACTAGATTCTCATCTTTTAGTTCTGGATGCTTTTCTTTTAAATCTTTTACAATTTTATTCAAATGTGTTTCTTTATCATTCATAATCTTATTCTATATGCTTTAGGAGGAGGTGTCAAGCAGATTATTTTCCAACTTTTATAAAAATTGAAAACAATGAACATCTAAATATCCATACATTAGAAAATTTAAATTTATATACTTTAAAATTGCATTTAATAGGTTTGTTATACATTATTGTAACTTTTACATATTTTGTAATATAAAATTGTAAAAACTTTGTATTATCCTCTAGTACATTCATAATCTTATTCTATATGCTTTAGGAGGAGGTGTCAAGATTCATATTTTTAGGTTAAAAATAATAGCTATTAATAATATTCACAGTGGTATCACCTCTAAAATATAAAGACTTTGTTCTATAAGGTTGTCTACTGGTAGTATACTCTACAGCTACTAATGCATTTTCTTTTATTAATTCGTCAAAAATTTCTGGAACAACCTCTTCTAGTAATTCTTGATCTATATTATTAATATATTTCATCACCTCCATAATAAGCTTGCATGAGGATATACTCGGATTTTCATCAACAATATCTAGTACAGCTTTTTCAACTAATTTATTCATGTTGTTTATATTCTATATGCTTTAGGAGGAGGTGTCAAGAAAGAATCTTATGAATTATCCAAAGTTGAGCTTTAGGCATCCAATATAAAAACAGTACACCAAAGATAATATAAACCCAAATCTTTTCAAAGGTATTTGGTTCTGATAAGCCATCTAACCAATTAATAAATCTTTGTCTCATATGCTTTAGGAAGAAATGTCAAGAAATTACTTTGTTACTATAAGACAAATATAGTCTGTATTTGAGTATCTATCAACTAGCATATTTGGAAATAGATCTTTATACTTCTTCAATATTCTTTTGTATAGAGATAATCTTTGTTTCTCTTCTGCTTTAGAAATTAAAACAACAATTCCATAAAGCAATACATTATTGTTTGTATCCAAGCTTTTTGAAATAGTAGCTTTCAAAACACCAAACAATTCTAAAGCATCTGATCCTACTTCATTAGTTTGATTGGTTCTACCTTGCTCATCTTCAAACCTAATATAACACAAAATACCATCTTCTGGCATTTTATTTTTTAAATCTTTAAAATATTGAACAGCTTCTGGTGCTGAATAATGAGTATTCTTTTGAATACCATTAAAAATGAACAAATCATTTTTCTTTTTATATTGATATGTGATGATTAGATAGAATTTCTTATTATTAACTGTTATAATTTCATATTTCTCTTCTTTTTGATTTGTGTCTTCAATAGTATCAATAAGTTCAACACTCTCAATCAAAGTATTAAACATATTGAGTAAAGATGCTCTTTCAAAGAAATACTCCCAATCAAAATCTTCATCCAAATAATTTTTATTCAAGAAATTAGGATTAGAAATAGATTCATAAATCCTTTTTAATTTTTTGGAATCATTCATAATCTTATTCTATATGCTTTAGGAGGAGGTGTCAAGTTTTTAATATCCCATTTTAAGCTCTTGTGCCTGTTTAGTCAACTCATTTAATGATTGTCCTCTTAATTCATCTTGAATTTCCTTTAGTTCTTCTCTCAACATAGTTACCTTTCCAAACTTGTCATTCTCATAATCAAGGTCAGCTAGTCCAATAGCATCTTCAGCTATTTCAATCAATTTGTCCCTTTGCTCCTTAAGGACATTAACCTGTTTAAGCCATTCTATATCAGTTGTCATATTAAAGAACAACAGAATGTGAAACAATGGAGTCAATTCTAAATGCTCTCCAGTCTTTCTTCTCTAAATCCCATACCCTAAGACTAGTATCACTTACTTTATGTTCTTTCTTAACTTCATCTCCCTCTTGCTTATCAACAACAGGAAGTAGATCAGGGTTGAGTGTACAAAGCATTGCTCTTTGAGTTCCATCCTTCTTTGTAAAGAGAACAGATACTGTATGTTCGTGAAGAAGCTTCTTAAGATCGGCTTTTAGTGATTCGTATAGATTAGTTCCAGATGTCATTCTATTAATATAGCTGAAGCTTAAAGGAATTACAAGCTTTACTTTTCTAGATTCTTCTTAGCTTGATTGTAATTAAACTTGATATCGTTTATAGTCTCTTTAGTATATGGATTAAGCTTCTCCTTAAATGAATCATAATCAACTAGATCATGAACAGTAAAGCGAGGTAACGGTTTAGTGTGTTTAAACTTGTTATCCTGATGTTTGTGATAGGTAAACAAGAATACTATACCAAAGAATAAAACACCGAGAACGACAGTTTTAAACGCACCAGCAATAATTCTCTCTATGATCCAGATAGAGATAACAGCTAGAAGAACAGTTAGAATAATTTCAAGAGGATTAGAGAGGTCCATAGATTATAGGTTAGAATCGTATTGAGTTGGAAGCATATCCGAAGATGCTGTATCATAACCAGAGTTAGAAGCAGTAGGAAGAACAGCATCATAACTCGAACTACCATAAAGACTCTTTAGATCATCTACTTCTTTATAAGAACTCTTTGTACTATCACTAAAGAAATCATCATCAGACTCTTCTTCAAAATTCTTGAGACTCTCCTTAAGAAGGTTATTAATGACATCATTAACAGAAATATCCTCATCAAGAGACTTCTTAATAATCATTAGAAGCGTTTCTTTAGACCACTCTTCCATATCAAGTTCAACTTTTACATATGGACGAAGCTCAATTGAGCCATCATCATGCTGCTTAACTTGAAACTTAGTTCCTGGGCCTGCTCCAATAGAGCTCAACTCTTCTTCAGTAAACTGAATAAAGCAATCATTAGTTGGTTGTAGTGTTTTCTTAATCATTTTTTCTATTATATATTATTATTAATTTAAGTCAAGATATTAATATTCAATCCTAAACCAAAGCCATTCAATAAATTTTCTTAGCTTACCACATCTTGTATCCATAACATAGTAAGAGTCTGGCTTTGCTCTAAAGTCTGATCTATAAAATTTCATTTGTTTTCTTTTTCTTTCCTATCTCTTATCTATTTTATAATCATTGGCAAACCAAGCAAGCTATATTTAGGGATTTTTTTCATTTATCTAAATCTAAGTTATTTTCTTTCATTAGTCTCCAAAGCTCATCTCTTACTTTTGCCATTGTATCAGTAAGGATAGGATCTTCATGATCAGATGGATACTTGACAAAGTTTCTAAGATATTGATCTAAGTCCCAAAGTACAGAATAATACTTTGAAGCATTATTTGCTGTTTCGAATTCCTCTTGCTCCTCAGGGAGGTTATACTCTATGGTTACTTTTGGCATATAATCTTTTGTGTATATTTTAACTGCTCTTCTAGCTTTGCAACTCTTAAAGCTAAATCAGATGCTGCCTCTTCCCAAGACTTTTCCTTCTTCTCAGCATATGCATCTTGGTAATACATATCATCATGGAATTGATTATATTGTTTTGTTTTCTCATGACAATCACCACAAGCACATTTGAGAAAAGCAGGCTCATCTTCTTTATCACATTGTTCATCTAAAGATTTGTCTAGGTCTACTTCAACACCCTCTACTAAATCCTTAGCTTTTTGAAGTAAATTTCCAATTATATCTGCACTACCAACAACAGGTATCTTATCATATTCTTCTTTTGTAATAGATTTTAATCTCTTTAACTCTTCTTCAAAAAAATTAACCTGATTATCCTTCTCAAAGACATAATCTACAATATCTTTCTTTAGCTTTTCAATCTCATCTTTCTGCTGACCTAGTTTCTTTGATTGCTCTTCAATAATCTTACAAAATTCTTTATTTTCCTTGGTATTATCTACAAGACTATTATTAAGCTCCTTCAACCTCTCTTCATATTCTTTTTCTAGTTCAAGCCTCTTTTCTAGCTCTCTATCAGAACTCTTTGCATACTTGTCCTCCCAATCTCTTACTTTACTCTTCAATACAGCATTAGCATTCTTAAGAGTAAAGATCTCATCATTAAGATCTCTAATTACATCACTATCAATCTCATTAACCCTATCTATCAAATTAAGATTTTCTTGCTTAAGATGTCTAAGACCTAAAACTTCTTTTAAAAGTTCATTATTTTTATCTACTACTTCTTGATAAAGATTCATCCAATTTTTATTACCCTTACTATACTTTTCAATCTCAACTTTTAACTCAGCAATTTCTTGTCTAAGTTTTACAGCATTATTATGCTCCTCTGTTCCATCCTTTTCAATAGAGTTGAGCTGTGCTTCAAGATCATTATTTTCCTTAATGAGATTTTTTACATACTCTATAAGTTCCCTTATTGTATATTCCTTTTCATCTATATAAAAGGTTGGACCAAGTTTCCATGCAAACGCAGGCATAGAATCTATAATATCTTTTGCTGTATTATTAGTAAATAAATTGAACATATACTCTATAATAGCTCAAATGGATAAGAAGTCAAATAAATAGTATTGTGAAAGACAATGTTCTTGTAGTTTCTGATATTCATTTAGGAAGCCCAGTTTCTAAGGTAAAGGCATTGGCTAAAGTTCTAAAGAATGAAAAGTATAGTCATCTCATTATAAATGGAGATTTGTTTGATTCTAAAAATATTCATAGGTACAAGAAAGGTCATTGGAATATATTGAGTCTTATTAGAAAAGCATCTAAAAAGAAGAAAGTAACATTTATTCTAGGTAACCATGATTTAAAGTCTAAGAATATTATAAAGATTTTAGGTTTAGAATTTGTTGAAAGATTAGAATTAACAATTAATGAAAAGAAGATGTTGTTTATTCATTTTCACCAGTTTGATCCATTTATTTTTAAACACCCTTGGATAACAGATTTAGCAGAACAGATTTATTATTTTTTTCAGAGTATTGATAGATCTAGAAAATTTAGTAGATGGTTAAAAAGAACATCAAAGTCATTCTTAAAGATCAAAACCAATATAAGAGATAAGGCTTTAAACTATATTAAAGACAAAAACTATGATGCTATTTTTGGAGGACATATTCATTATGCTGAAAGCTTTGTATGTCCAGATTCAGGAAAAGAGTATCACAACTCAGGCTCTTTTTGTGATGAGCCTTGTCATTATCTAATAATTGACAAGGAAGGTAAGGTTACTTTGAAAGAGATTTAGTAATCGAAATCCATCTCTTCACCTGCTTTAAAGGCTTCAAATTCATCTTTATCACTCTTATATCTCTTACCTGTTGTTGCACTTCTTAAAGGCTTACTTGGCTTTCTAGATTTTAATTTGCCTTCATCAGCTGCTTTGAATGTTACATAAACTGTACCATAACCTTCATCTTCAAGACTATCAGAATTTTTTGTAATGACATATCTTGCATGTCTTGTATCAATTTGTGTAATAATGCCCTGGTTTACATTTTCATTTGTTTTATATCTACCTAATGAGTCTCTCTCTGTATACCATACAAGATCCCCAACCTTAAAAGTTGGTTTGCTAATAAGATTGGCCTCATTTAAAATGCTATTTACTAATCTATCAAATTTCATATATTATTATTTATTTAACCTATTAAACTTCTTAAGTCTTCTACCAGCCTTTCTTCCTCTCTTATAGACCTTCTTAGTCTTCTTAAAGATCATCCAAAAGAATATACCAAACCCTATTAGCATAAACACCATTGCTATATGGAATACAAACAATGATGACTGATACATAATATTACTTAATCTTCTCCATCATCACCTGGTACTAATTCAAGTGTTCTTCTCTTATATTCTTCAAGCTCATCTTTACCAAGTGACTCATGGTCATAAGAAATACAATCATCAGGTGGGTTGAGAAACCATTCAATCTCACTCATAATACCTCTCTTTAATACACACTGAATTAGATAATTCTCTGCATCTTCTAGAGTACCAAATTCCTCTACTCCTATATCTCTCATAATATAACCATGATGCTCTACTTCATATTCAACTTTATCTCCATAATAATAATGAGTACTAATTCTAAAATGGCAATCACAATCCTTGTGATGATCTCCTCCAATTAAAGTATACCAAATCTTATTCAGCTCAATTATTTTATTATGATTTGTCATTGAAATACCCCTTCTCCGAGTTCATAAATCATTCTGTTTAACTCCTCTGTCTCACCATCCATAATCATATCAAAAGGAATCTTATTATCAAAAGAATTATTAGGTGTCATAAGCCAAGGTATAATCTTTTCTTCTTTAATAACATTCTTAAGCTTGTGAATAAAGATATTCAAATCAGCATACTCTTTTAGTTTATTATCTAGCTTATTCATTCTCCATCTCCTTTAAAATAATACCTCTAATATGACTCTGAAATGTTGTATAATCATAATCATAGATCTCCCACTCATCAAATCCTGCATCCTGAACTGTCTTACCTCTCATATAATTTTCCCACAAAGGGATTAACTCTTCAGGTAAAGCCTTTAGGATATCCTTTTCAAGGATACAGCCATTAGCATTAGCTCTAAGATTAGGTGCTGGTTTCATGTTTTTACTTTAGTATATTGACAGTATCTCTATATGCTGTCAAAGCTTTAATAATGGAATCTAATTCATGGTTTTCAAAAGTCATAAAAGTTCTTGGCCTTCGATCAGCAGTAAGGTGACTCGAACAAATATCTGTAGTTAGCATTTCAGTATAATCATAATTGTCTGGTGATTGTCTGAATGTTACAAAAAAATCTTCTAGCTTTACGTTTATTATTACACTTATGTCTTCTTTTTTCATAATCTTATTCTATAATAAAAAGGGACTAGGTCAAGAGTTTTTAATCTCAAGACCTAGCTGGGCATAGAACTTCTTTCTCAGATCATTCCACTCAATAGGTGTATAGTTAATCTGCTCAGCTGAGATACAGAAGTATCTAGGATCAGGTACTCTGAACTCATCTCCATCAAGCATCATAACTGTCCTCTGATGAATATGGCCATGAATGTTACCTTTAAACCTACCTAAGCAATCTGGATGAATAGGAATGTGGGTGATACAAAAGTTATCCAGAACATGAAATGCCCTGATATCATAGAAGTATGGAAGATAAACCTTAAGCTCGCCAATGTCATGATTTCCTTTGACAAGCACTTTTTTTCCATTGAGTCTCTCCATAATATGGATCTGCTTCTTAGCCTTCATTACAAGGTCACCACAAACGTATACTTTATCGACTGGTCGAACAACCTTGTTCCAGTTCTCGATCATTGCCTCATCCATCTCTGCAGCATTGTCCCAGGGACGAAGCTTAGTTCCATCATCTCGAAGGAACTTACAAACTCCCTGATGAGAGAAATGACAATCCGCAATTAAAAAAGCATTATGCATATCGTTTATTGTTAAAAAGATAATACAGTATTATTAAGGAATAGGCAAGATAAAAAGGTCCCCAGGTGCTGTATCTTCTGCAATGAATGATCACACAACTCGTAGGATGTATACGAAAAGAGCACCTGGAGACATAAATATATATGCAATGAATGATATTAATACCACACAAGAACTTTCTTATTATCAAAAAAATAAAGAGAGATGCAGACGAGCCGCGCTACAAAGCTATTATAGAAATAGAGAAAAGCGTAAAGAGAGTATGTGCTCTTATAATAAAACAAATAGAAAGAAAATTAATGAACGTGATAGAGAGCGACGAAGAATTGATAAGGCTCAAACATTAAAATTGTATAAACAGGCTCAAATAAGACGGAAAGAACGTTTTCATACTGATATACAATACAGATTATCTGTTAATTTAAGAGTTAGATTTTATCAGTCTATTAAAAAAATAAAAAATAAAAAAGATTTAAATGCTTTAACATTAGCAGGTTGTAGTTTAGACGAAGTAAAAGAACATATTGAAAAACAATGGTTACCTGGAATGAACTGGAGCAACTATACAAAAGATGGTTGGCATATAGATCATATTAAACCTATAGATACGTTTGATCTTACAGATATAGAACAACAAAAGTTATGTTTTCATTATTCTAATCTTAGACCTTTATGGGCTACTGATAATTTATCGAGACCTAAAGACGGTAGCGATATCTAAATCTTAATAAACATCTTTGCTGTAGAGTTTGTATCCTCTTGACCCCAATCAACTAAAAGTACCTTAATACCAGCTTGTTTAGCTAATACACAAACCTGAACATTGTCATCAATATGAAGAGATGTTCCGAGGGATAGAAGTGTAGGTGTCTTATTCTTTCCACCCACAGCCACTACAGACTTAATTGGAAGGTCATAGAGCTTAATAAGGTCCCAACATTCAGGAACATCCTTTTCTTCTCTTGCTGTCACAACATGAATCTCAAATCCCTCTTTAGCCTTTTGATGAATGAAATCATGAACTCTCTTTACAGGCTCAGCATCAAATCCAGCAGGAATCCAAAGAGCTCCAGATGCAGACTTGTAAGATGGATCTTCAAAAAGCGTGTCGTCGAAATCGCAAGTTATAACTTTCTTAGTCATTTAGTAATTCCTTTAAAGCTTTAAATTCTTTCTTAAAGAACATCTGACCAACTATAGTCAAACGACTCTTAACAGCGTACAAGATTTGCATACTTTCTCCGTTCTCCAAAGCTCTAACAATATCTTGAATGTAGAGCCTATCAGCTTCATAGTGCTGACGGATCTTATCATTATCATGCATTTGTTCAAGCATCTTTTTAAGACATTCCTTCTTATACTCCATTAGTCTTTGACCAAAGCTAATAGACATTTCTAGCTCGTTAACTGTTTGTTGATCAATCATTAATAATTAAGTGACAGGATTTCTTATTCTTCATATCCTCTCCATATTATACGAAATAGAAAATAAGGCAAGTAAGCAATGCTAAGAATATAGAATCTTTTTCTCCAAGACTTTCCTTCAGTTAAAAATAAGAATCTCCTGAGCCATTTCATCCTCTATCTCTATCTTCAGAAATAAAATCAGTTGAGTCCATTTTACCTAAGAGCTTACGAATAAGACTATTACAGGAAATGTAATATTCACACATCATTGGATCCCTTGAGTCCATAGCCATATCTAATTCTTCATCATTATCTTTTAGTGTCTCTTCAAGGTCCTTCTTATAATCAGGATTGAGCTTAGTACTAATCAGGTCAATAATTGGGCTAACATCTTTATCAGATAGATGTAAAGTAATCTCAGACTGTTCATGTCCAGATCCATAATTAAACTTCAATGTTAGCTCAACTGGTGGGTGATAGAGTCCACTAAAAGGTTGACCAGTGAAGTCAGAAAAATAACTTGCTTCTTCGTGCTGTTTTGGAGTTATAATCTTCTTCATAAAGTATGTTAAGCACTCCAAGCCTGAGAGTCAATGGTCTTCATCATAGCATCAAAGTCTTTCTTTTTAGCCTCATAGTAAAAGTTCTGCAGATCTGTTTTTAAAGGACCTGCAGAACCATCCTCATGAATTCTAAAGACTTCCTGAAGACCACAATCAACATTTACATTAATTGAGTTATCATCAGTCTTATCAATATCAATAAGAGGACCTACTGTTGTACTATTAGGAGTATGACCATAGACCTGCTTAATACCAGGAATAGTATTAGACTCTCTGTAATGGTCATGCCAAAGGATACCACCAGTCTTATGAGTACCACCTCTACACCTTCCAGCAGCTCCAAGAATATCTGTATACTCCCTGTTCTTATACATCTCTACAGCCTCATCAATCTTCTTAATGATAACTTCAGGAGTTGTACCAAGAACAGGATGTTCAAACCAATGACTGGAAATACCAGCATGAGTGAAGAACCAACCATTCTCGTAATGATACATCTTAATCTTATCCCAATCCTCATTGGTCATAATCCGATTAATAGCATCATCCTTTTGAAGAGTGTATCCAGAGCAATGATAAAGGTTTTGAAGATTACCCTTATTATCCTTTCTATAGTTTAGATAAGAATAATTGATATCATGGTTACCCATCAAAGCGACAATATTCGGGTGATCGAGAATACTCTTAAGCCACCTAGCAGTCTGATCTGCTTCAACGGCAGAATCGCCAAAGTCATCGAAGTAGTCACCGACCATGACAATTTTATGAGTATCAACATATTTGTCAATAATCATCTGTGCTTGAACGAAGTGATTGTGCACGTCTCCAACCACTATAATTTTCTGTGTCATATTTTTATGATATATGAATTTTATTTAGAGGCAAGGAGAATATTGCAATGATAGGTATAAATATTAATGTGAATATTAAAGACATTTTAAATGAGTATATGCAAGGTATTTCTGCAGCAGCTATTACTAAGAAATATAAAATTCAATATAACACTATAAAAAAGATAGTTGAAAGTAACGGAAATAAAATGAGAAGTCAATCACAAGCAAACAGTCGTTATACATTCAACCACGACTTCTTTGAAAATATAGATAGTGAACAAAAAGCTTACTATCTCGGGCTTATTTTAACAGATGGTTACGTAGGTGAGAAAGATATTGTTATAGAATTAAAATCAATTGACAGGCATATAATTGAATCATTTGTTACAACTATTAGCGGTACAAACAAAATACATGAAATTATAAGAAAGAGCAACTCCTTTTCTAAAAAAGGGTGTATAACATCTAGATTAAATTTTCGTTCAGAGAAAATGGTTAATGATTTAGGTAAGTTAGGTATTAAAAAGGGTAAAACATTTAATATAAATATACCTAAATTACCTGATTACCTTGAAAGACATTTTTGGAGAGGTGTACTCGATGGTGATGGTTATGTTTCCTGTCTTAATAGAAAATATAAATATACTACTTCAAAAGGAGAAAAAAAAATAAGTTACAACAAGTATTTAGAAGTAGGTATATGTGGGCATATTAATACTGTCACGGCATTTTCTGAATTTTTAAAAAAGAACAATATTAAGGGTTCAAAAATTTTTCCAGATCATTCTATTTTTTCGATTAGATTAAAAAATGCTACAGAAGCTAATAAATTTTTAAATTTTATTTATACAAATTCTAATCCTATTTTATATCTACAGAGAAAATATTCTAAATATAATGAATTTTTAGAATATAAAAAAACAATTAATAAAAATACAAAAAATAATATCACCTATGACAAGAATTTTAGACATGACAGAGAGCGTAAAGGTGCTTATAGATAAAAAACCAAAAGACAAGACAACTCAAGAATAGAATAAGATTAACTGGAACATATTTCATACCTTTATAGTATGATCTCTATAAGAAAAGAGCAAGCTATTTTTTAACCATTATAAACAGGTATCCATCCGGCAAAAGTACCATTTGCTAAATAGACAGGCATTTTATATGCTACAGTTGTAGGTGAGCCTGTTGTAGCGGATAAACTACTAACCCAGAGAGCACTTGTTGAAACAAAGCCTGTCGAACTTACACTACCGCTAACTGTTAATTGTTGGTTGGGCACAGAAGTATTGATACCAACAAATCCGCCGTTTCCAACTGCATTAGTATTCTTAATTCTTAACCGTTCATTACCACTGTTTACTGAAGTACCACTCAAAGATCCACCAGTGAAGAACAACAAGTCCCCTGTACTTCCTGTGGTACCATATGCTAAATTAGCAGATGTGGCATAGAGATAAGAATCATTAGCACCCACAACGTTAAACTTTGGACCGTAAAGATTACCATTGTATATGCTACTAGCAATACCCATATCAAGATAGTTGGTACCAAGATCATTATAGAGAGAAATATCAGTACTAGCACTAAGACCGGTAAATGTATTCTGAATCTGATTGAAAATTGACCCACTAGCTGTTGATACAATTGTAAGAGGTGAAACATTAGGACTTGTTACAGTGGGCTTTATGCCAATTGTAACTGTACTAGCAGCTACTGTACCTTGAGAGGATATGTTATTGACATACGTATAATTAGCTGAAGTTGCTGTAATACGAGAACCGAGGATGAATGTATTATCGGCACTAAGACTTGAATTATAATAACCACCTGCAATGTATGAATAAGATGAGTTTATCGTATTAGTATAGCCACCAACAATACTTGAATAACAGTTGTTAATTATATTACTTTCACCAGCGCCAATAAAGGAGTAATTTGCACTCGTATTATTTCCACAAATTGTATTATTACCACCGCCTACGATAGCTGTATTTTTAATTAATCCATAGTTACCAGAATTAGTTATACAATTCTGATTACCACCACCGAGGAATACATCACTATTGTCATTTTGATTATTGAAAGTATTACAATTTTGTATGCAGTTATTTTCGCCACCAACAATTACACTAGCATCGGCTGCTGCTATGTAATTAGAAGTTCCACCTGCAATAACACCGCAACTACCCTGATTACAATTAGTATCACCACCACCAACAACTGAGTATCCCCCAGAGGCAGTATTACTACAACCACCTGCTATTACATTGTGACTATTGGTTATATTATTATACTCTCCACCGCCAATATTATTATAAGTTCCACTTATACTATTATTATTACCACCAGCTATATCAGAATAAGCTCCAGAAGCTGTATTAGTTCCAGCTATAGGTAATATAGCAGTATTGTTAGCAATATATGGATACCCTCTAAGAGGAAGAATTGTATTAGCTAAGTCATTAACAGTTGTTCTTAACTCTGCAGATCCATCACATGCATAGCCTACAATATAATCACCAGAGAGAGGTGTAGATCTAAGGTTAAAATTAGTAAAATTCTGTGAACTCATTGATATTATTTATTAAAAAATTAATTAATTAAAAGTATTTCAGCTAACGGATTATTAATAAGAGTAATAGGCTCAGAGTTTATTAATAACATTGCATTAGCTGTTGATTGATTGCTTATTAGATATCCGTGATCAGATAATTTACTATACCCTGCAACATTAAAGAGAATAATGTCATATGTACCTGAAGTATCAAAACTCGGTAAATTTACATATAAATGATTATTATCAGTGAAATAATAATTCGTAGATGGTAAAGCATACCCAGAAAATGGTGGAAATGATGCTGATACTAATGGATTTGTAGAGAATAAATCAATAGCACTTAACGTTCCTGGTATCTGCATATTACCAGAACTAAGGTATACCTGCTGCAAGTGATTATACATCGCTCCTTCAAATAGGAGAGATGCAGTAAGCGGGTACTTAATAGTTAGGTAGTTCACTACCTATATTTAATATAATAACCGCTATTTTGCGGTATTAATTATTTCAGCTGTTCTCGCTCTATTAGCTTTTAACATATCTTTTAGCTGTTGAGTTTCAGCCTCAAGATCTTCAATTACTTGTTTAAGAGACAAGTTTTCTTTAGTTAAATCATATACAGCTTCCCGTAAAAATGTTACCTCACTATCCATAATATTATATATTAGTTGTTCTCGTTATAGCATCCTCAAGACCCTTTGCAATATCTTCAGGATCATCCATCTTTACATCTATTTTTTGTACTTTAGTTCTATCCGGAAGATCAAAACCCTCTTCTTTATAATAGTACTCAGCAATGTACTCGCTGTTTTTAGTTAAAAACTGTTCAAGTTTTTCAGGATAGATAATATCATAGATTTTTTCAAAATCTTGTTTACCAGGAAAGAGAACAGTTGACCGATAATAAACCCCGGCCATCTCATCGAGTTCCTCAATGGATGACCAGGGGTAATTGTTACCAGGTATCTCAGTATATCTAATTGATACCTGCTTCATTCTTACAACCAGCCGCCGTTAGGAAGAGGAGGCTGTGCTACTGGCTTCTTTACTACCTGAGTATTAAAGGCGCTGTAAATCTTCTGAAGATTTGTATCAAGAACAAGAATGTTCTTTTGAAGACCTGCAATGGTTTCATTGAGGGTGTTAATCTGAAGCTGAAGGCTAGCTAGAGCTTCGTCGGTTGTTGCTGCTGGTTTTGTCATATAGAGTATTTACAATTTAGATAGATTAAAGCAACTAGTTTTAAAGGTTAATCAATAAGATCCCAATCTTCACCATCTTCAATATTAATAGTACTAGTTGTTGCTTTCTGCCATTGATTATCGGTAACAATAGGTCCGAGACAGTAATCAACTGTTTCCCGAAGCTCATTAAGAGAAGCAATAAAGTAATTGAAATACCTTCCACTTCTATCTGTATGAATAAGATTTACAGATCCGTCTATAGAAGTATACTCGGCAATAAGTTCTCCTTTGCCTTGAACTGCTAGTTTATAAAATTCGATATCGTTCTGTACGCTATCGAGGAGAAATACATCATTAAGATATTCTTTGACTGTCATGGTGTTATTTTGTATTTGTATTTTGGTTCATTATTGAGAAATATATAATAATAAGAATTATATGAAGATGCAAGAATTATTTCTTTAAAATTGTAATTACTTTATCCTTAAGACCAATCTTATATTTGTTCTTAAGGTTATTCTTTAATAACTCTTCAGCAAGAAAGTCTTCAATCTCGTGCTCTACCAATCGACGAATACCTCTAGCCCCATATTGTTTGTCATACTTTGATTCTACCAAGTAGTCAAGTACATCATTATTTACAGTAAGAGTAAGTTTATGATTCTGTTCAATACGACTAAGAACTTTATTGACTTCAAGAGCAATAACCTTCTTAATACTATCATTTTCTAGCTTATTAAAGACAATCAACCCATCAATACGGTTTAAGAGTTCTGGTTTAAAGTGTTTCTTTGCTTCCTCAATTACACTCTCTCTTGAACTCGACTTACCATTAGGAAGCTTATGAGCATTAAATCCCATAGATTTATCCTTTGTACTAGTTAAAGCCTCGGCACCAAGATTGGATGTCATAATAATAACTGTATGTCTGAAGTCTACCTTACGACCTTCTCCATCAGTTAATGTACCATCCTCTAAGACTTGAAGTAAAAGATGAAGTACATCAGGATGAGCCTTCTCAACCTCATCCAACAATACTACACTATATGGATTACGACGAATCTTTTCTGTTAATTGACCTCCCTCTCCATACCCAACATAACCTGGAGGTGAGCCAATAAGTCTAGAGAGAGCAAACTTTTCCATATACTCTGACATATCAATCTTAATAAGAGCATCTTTGTTCTTATAGACAATATCAGCGATAGTTTGAGCTAGATAAGTTTTTCCGACACCAGTAGGTCCAAAGAATATAAAGGAACCTGTAGGACGTTTTGGGTCTTTAAGATCAAGTCTACCTTTCTTAAGAATACGTGAGACTTCTTTAATAGCTTCATTCTGTCCAATAATTGTTTTAGATAGTGTTTCTTCCAATCGAAGAAGCTCTTCCTTACCAGACTCTCTAAGTTCATTAAGAGGAATACCAGTAATTGTGGATAGAGTTGTTAATACATCTTCACGATCAAGAATAATATCAGCATGTTCTCTCTTCTCAACCCATTCCTTCTTAGCTTTATCACGTTTAACAATCAAACTCTGTTCTTTATCACGAGCCTTTGCTGCTTGTTCAAACTCTTGATTAGCTACAAGACGTTCCTTTTCTATTACGATTTCTTTAATTTGGTTATTAAGATTAACAACTTCCTCTGAAGTAGAAAGAGCTGAAATTCTAGCTCTCGATCCTGTTTCATCCATAATGTCTATAGCCTTATCAGGTAGAAAACGTGAAGGAAGATAACGATCTGAACATTTAACCATTTCCTTAATAACAGTATCTGGTATAATGACACCATGATGGACTTCATATCGTTGACGAAGTCCACTGAGAATCTGAACAGCTTGTTCTACTGTTGGTGGATTAACAGTAATTGATTGAAATCGTCGTTCTAAGGCCTGATCTTTCTCAATATACTTTCTATACTCGTTAAATGTAGTAGCACCAATACATTGAATCTCTCCGCGACTAAGTGCAGGCTTAAGAATATTAGAAGCATCCATTGTACCCTCTGCTGAACCTGCTCCTACCATTGTATGTAGTTCATCAATAAAGAGAATAACATCTCCCCTCGTCTTTACCTCCTGCATTACTGTTTTAATACGTTCTTCAAATTGACCACGATACTTTGTACCAGCAACCATAAGAGTAAGATCTAATGCTAGAATCTTTTTGTTAGCAATAATTGATGGTACTTCTTCCTGTACAATTCTTTGTGCAAGTCCTTCCACAATAGCAGTTTTACCTACACCTGCTTCACCAATTAAAACAGGATTGTTCTTACTACGACGACAGAGAATTTGAATCATTCGTTCAATCTCTCGCTCACGTCCTACAACAGGATCAAGTTTATTCTCTTTAGCAAGTTTTGTAATATCTCTTGCAAATACATCTAAAGCTGGTGTCTTACTATCTGTTTTACTTCCCTTACTACCAGCACCTACAGATTGATACTTGTCATCATCTTCATCTTCATCTTCATCAAAAGGAAGAACAGAAGGATTTAATTCATTTACAATTTCCTGACGTACAATATTAAGATCAACATTGAGTTTATGTAGAATAGTAGCTGCCATTCCATCTTTTTCTTTAATAAGACCAAGAAGAAGATGTTCAGTACCAATATAAGTATGACCGAGAGCCTTGGCTTCTCTTCCAGCTAGAACAAGTACTTTGTTAGCACGAGGAGAGTAAATGATAGAGGGTAACTTTTTTGCATTGCCTGCAGCGTGCTTTTCAATCTCTTCAAAGATTATACTAACATCTGAAACAATTTTCTTTAATACATTAACAGCAAGACCTTGATTAAGTCGAAGAATACCCAAAAGGATATGCTCTGTACCAACATAGCCACTCTCTAGTCGCTCGGCTTCTTTCTTTGCAAGGGCTAGAGCTTGCTGTGCTCTTGGTGTTAAATTATTCACAGATTAAGTTTATTTATAAATCTATAATAACAAATCAATGAATAGAAAAGCGATGATTATTTGTTGTAACTTCTACTCGATCCTGTTCAAAATTATTAAAACGTTTAGTTAAATCTTTAATTTCCTTTCTCGCCTTAATGAGCTCACTCATATTCTTATCGGCCTCTGAACGTACAGCAATAAGAGCATTTTTAAGTTGATCAACAGTAAAGCCATCTAGAGATTTAATTGTCATAATTCTATTATTGTATATTTTTTAGGAAATAGCAAGAATTAAGCGCAGATACTCTTACTAAAATTCTTCATTACACTTCTCGCCCCATTCGGTACGTAGTATTGTTTCTCTCTTTCGTAAAGATCTGCGGACATGATTTGAATTTCTCCCCCGGTCTTATGACCATAGCACATAACTCCCTTCCTAGGCTTAACAATATTATGCTTATTCGCACAAGCTGCGCAGAATAGGGTATTAGGAAGAATTTCTAGACGCTCGGCTTCAATTGTATTATCACAGGTACGGCAGGTATTAATCATTCCACAATAATATAGGAATCTAAAAATACTGCAAGAAGAAAATTAAGACTGTGATTCAGCCCAAGATAATCTTACACCAATACCCTGAGTGGTTGTACCGAGATTTGTAGCAAGAACAGTTACAACGTCAGGTCCATCCGGATATACATTATAGCTATTATTTGATGGTATGGAGTTAGTACCGCCACCGATAGCAGATGTTCCGAGATCTCTTACTGATGTAAGATCGTATGTTGTTTCATTATAACCTGTATTTGAGTTAGAAGCAGTATAGAAACCAAAGATTGATTCACCACCTGATAATGTATCTTTTATTGAAGTACCAAAAACATTATTAGAATGATAACAAACCTGAGCTAAACTTGAGTTAATAGTAGTACCAGGATTTGTTACTGGTACCCAAGGTTGATTGGTATATATATTACCGTTGAGAACTAGACTCAATCTAAATAATCCGTTTGTTATTGCATCCATGCTCTGTAACTTGAGCTGCATTCTGTTAATGACTTCCTTGGCTCCAAGAAGACCGGTCTTACCTGAATCAACACTAGGTGCAAGTCGAATACTCAATAATGGAACTGTTACGTTAGGTGCTACTGTTGTAATTGCTGATAAGGATGCTGTACCAGCATCCTGAGAGCCTGTATTAAAAGAATAGACAAGATCTGTTTGATACTGACCTTCCATGATAACACTTGAGCCCCAATGGCTAAGAGCTGCTGCTGGTGGTGCTCCAGCTAATTCAACAGCTATAGGGGCTGCGGCGTTGTATGTAAATGTTGTAGCTTGGCTACCACCGAATACGCCTCTTGTTACTGATTTCAATGCTGTTAAACCACCGCTACTTTGTGTACTACCATATGTAATATATTCTATTACACCAGTGGACCCAGGTGCCATAATGCGTGCTGTTCCAGAGGGAGGAAATCCAGAAACATTTGCTACATTGACTACTGTGTCGCTGGAGTTAACTGTACCTGTGATTGTTGTAATTGGTTGAATTGTATTCTCTTCATAACGTGCAGGTAGATTACCAGCACGCATGTACGCGACTGTATTAACATTATTGTTTAACATTTTATGACAATAGGTATAACTACCGTCAGCAGCACGTAATCCCCATCGAATAAATCCTGCACCATACCAAGAATAATCAATACAGAACATTTGCATTTTCGTTAAGTCAATAGTATATCCACTAGGACCCGTACCATCCATTTTATCGAGATTCCATTGACTTTGAGGAATCTTTAAATCAATTGTCTTTGCAATAATAACTCCACCTGTTTCACTTACACCTCTATACTCAGGTGACATTGTAAGCTGGGTATCACTAGGAATAGATAGTACTCTATAACTCTGTCCTCTTAATACAATAAACGAACCTGGGACTAATTGTTGAGTGAAGTAAGTACCTACGCCTGAGAGTATATTGGTATTTTGTGTAAGGATACCTGTTCCTTGTAAAATAGTTGTACTACTACGACGTACTACGGAAAGAGTCTGACCATCATGTTCAAAAAATACTCCATTCTGTGAATCAAACATTCCAATTCTAGATGTTTGACCATACCAAGAATTAGGTGTAATGGTAATTGGTGTACCTACACCATATGAAATAGTTGGTATTGATGGTGCTGTATAGACAAATACATTTGGATTAATAGTAGCTGTTACAGGTAAGTTTGTACCGTTATAATTAGGATCATTTGTTACACCACTAACATTAATAAGAACATTATCGTAAGTAGTAACGCCTGATGGAAACTTAACTGTAGCTGTTATAGAATTTGTTAATGAACCACCGGGTACATTAGCTGTCAATGAATCAACAAACATTGCAGGCTTAAGAATAGTACCTGTGCTAAATGATATTCCCTTGCCAGCTTGATATCTGAAATAACGACGGGTCTGTCTAATAGCTTGTGTATTAGGTGCGACTGCACCACAGGTAAAAAATACACCACCATCATAAGAACGGTGAATAGCATATCCATTTGGTCTAGCAAATAATGCTCCTGTTAAACCTGCTGTTGCTGTAATTGTTGTACCATTAAAGATAGAGCTAATATTAAATGTAAATGTATTAGCTGTTGGTGTAGTAAGAACATTAAATGATCCGTTAATTGCAGATATATAAGCTGCTGCAGTTGTACAATTGACAATATAGATAGGTGAATTAACAGATAAGCCGTGAGCTGATAACGTAGTTCCTGTTAAAGTTGTTGTACCTGAGGTATATGTTAAGAAGCCACCAGCAGCTTGCGATACAGGTATTGCAGATTGTGTATAGAAATTACCGGGATAAATATACGTTCTGCTACCATTTAAAATATTGCCACTTACGGTTGTTTGATTTGTTGTAGTATAGGTAAACCAATTTCCTTGACCGCCAACACTATCTGTTAAAAACCAACCATTAGCGTTCGGATCGTATGATTCTTGTACGAAAATAGGTACACCAGAACCTGGATATGTATTAGTTGAAACTGTAACTGTACGTGTGTTGTTTGCTGAGAGGACACCTACTGTTAATGGCAGAGCTGCATTAAAGAACGCAGTTGGGCGATTATTGTTTAAATTTAAAAATTCCCATTTTGCTGGCTGTAAACCGTATTCAAAGTCAGTATCAATTAATGATTGGGGTTGGATTACACGCTGTTTATTAATTGCATCAAATTGTGCTTCAGCAGGTGTTGTTGTTATTGCGGGTGAATCAAAAATTACTTGAAGTAAGTCAGAAGAGGCACATGATACTGTACTAGCAGTGAGGGTTAAAATTTTTCCTGTTGTATCCCAAGTACCACCGTAACCTGTTAAACCTTCTCCATAGATGAGAATATTCTGTGTTTGATCCATAATCGCCATTAAACGATTATTAGCAAATCCAGGTATACCTGAGAAGTTAATTGTGCCGGCATTAGCAGCACCAGGTGTAAAAATAGGAGAGTAATTAGAGGCTAGAACGGTTTTCACAGTTTATTATATTTATAAGATTGTTTACTTTATCCACCGAAGATGAGTGCAGAGATTGCGATATTTTGATTTAAGTTAGCAGATATAACACAAGTGGCAGAAAGGTTAGTAGTTGTTATATTATTAGTTGAAATTATACCACCACCACTTGTTGAAAGATTATTAACATATGTGTAATTATCAGCTGATGTTTTAATATTAGATCCTAAAATATTACTATTAGCATTTGTATTAAGATTATTTTGCCCACCAAGAATAGCGGAATATTGTACGTTACCATTAGTACCACAAATACAATTATTATAACCATTGACTATACTTGAATATGATCCAAATCCACCAATATAATTATTATAACCACCACCTATGAAGGTAGAGCCTACAGTAGATATGTTACCACAAATGTAATTATTTAAACCACCAGTAATTACATTATAACTACCTCCAGAATTAATAACATTGTTCTGTCCACCAGCTATATTTGCATATCCACCGGAAGCGGAATTACCTCCAGATACAGGTTGTATATTATTTGTATTTACAATACTGTAAACTTCACTTGCTAACCAATTACCACTATTACCAGCCACTGTAGTATAAACATTATTCCAATTAGTGGAACAACCTGTACCATCATATACTTTGCCTTGACTGGAAAGGTTATTTACAAATGTAAAGTTATCAGCTGATGAGCGAATATTGGCACCGACAATAAAGCTACAATTATTTGTATTACAATTGTTAGTACCACCTAGGATAACAGAATGTGCTCCACTACTACAGTTAGAGCTACCACCTACGATAATATTACAAGCACCTACAGCACAATTTGTAGATCCACCACCAATAAAAGTATAGACATTGCATGCACAATTACTAGCACCACCACCAATAACTGAATTATTAGAATTAACAAAATTATTATTACCTCCGTTTATAACGGAATATAAAGAAGTAATACAATTACAGCAACCACCACCTACAAATGATTCATTATTTGTAACTGCATTACACTGACCACCGACAATACTAGAACAACATCCGGAAACATTACTACAACTACCACCACCTATGGATGAGTAATTACCAGAAACTGTATTACGTCCACCACCATGAATTGCAGCAGCTATACCTGTACCTACATTTAAATTACCGCCTGCTACAACAATATTACCATTTGTATTAATACA
>Ga0007806_1000135_pt1 | contig 23721 bp, 31 predicted proteins | sample CryBogCBE18Aug09_FD_71192 | JGI IMG/M metagenome (GOLD analysis project Ga0007806, IMG submission 71192) | Freshwater microbial communities from Crystal Bog, Wisconsin, USA - CBE18Aug09 | ecosystem: Environmental > Aquatic > Freshwater > Lake | place: Crystal Bog, Wisconsin, USA | collected...
GAACTTAGAAGACAATTAGAATATAAATCCGCTTGGTATGGATGTTTGTTAACATTTGTTGATAGATTCTTCCCAAGTAGTAAGATTTGTTCTAGTTGTGGATGTAAGAAAGAACAATTGTTGCTCTCTGAGCGTATATTTAATTGTTCAGATTGTGGCTTTCAGATTGATAGAGACTTAAATGCCTCTATCAATCTGAAAGCTCAAAGAAGATCTATACCCGAAGCTTTAAGTCTGTGGAGATGAAAGCTCTGGTTGCTGGCATAGCCAGCAACGAAACTATTGTCTATGAATCAGAAAGAAAACAACAAATGTTCACATTTGTGTAAGTTTTTCAGAGCGGAAAGTATTTCTAATAAAAAACTAAGTGAAGCTTTTATCATAGAATTTAAAAGTAAAGTGTCTTGGCCAGACATTTCTTTTTCCCAGAAACTCAGTGAACATTTTATTCGTAAATTCAAAAATAAAGTAAGATGGTCTATTATTTCTGAACATCAAACTCTTAGCGAAGATTTTATTAGAGAATTCGCAGGTAAAGTGGATTGGAAAAATATTTGTGAAAAACAAAATTTAAGTGAATCTTTTATTAGAGAATTCAAAAATAGAGTGGATTGGTATTGTATTTCGCAATATCAAACATTAAGTGAATCTTTTATTAGAGAATTTGAGCATCTATGGGATTGGACATCTGTTTCTAATAATCAGACTCTCAGCGAAGATTTTATTAGAGAATATAAAGACGTAGTAGACTGGCCGTTTATCCAAAAATATCAAAATCTTAGTGAAGATTTTATTATGGAATTCAAAGATAAAGTAGATTGGAAGTATATCCAAAAATATCAGTATTTAAGCGAAGAATTCAGAAAAAAAATTAACCTACCTATTCCAAAAAATTCTTGGCTTTATAAAACTGATAAAGAGAAGCTTGAATTGGTTAAGAATACTGGATTGTATGAGATTGAAGACAATTGTGTGATCGCTTATAAGTCTGTAAAATCAGATTTTTCTTCTGTGTATAAGCATGGAATTTATTATCATCCGGGTTCTACTGTGTCGGCCCATTGTAATTGCAATCCAGGCGAACAAAATTCTTTTGGATTATCTGCATGGACCCAAAAAGGTGCATTAAGGTATTACAATAAAGGATTGCTTCTCAAAGTTAGAATTCCAATTAGTAAACTCGGATGTTTAGTACATGATAGCCACAAAATTCGTTGCTTTGAGTTGGAAGTGATGGAAGTGGTGGAGAAATAATTGTGTTGGGCAAATTGTGCCCGATATCCCCGTAAATAAAACTATGACAGAAAATGAAATTAAACAAAAAAATAAAAATGGCACTTTACCTTGGGTTTATACTTCTACATATAAAACTTTAAGTGAAGATTTTATTAGAGAATTCAAAAATGAAGTGAATTGGCTTTATATATCTATGAAACAAAATCTAAGTGAAGAATTTATAATAGAATTTAAAGATAAAGTGAATTGGCTTTATATATCTAAATATCAAAAATTGAGTGAAAATTTTATCCGTGAATTCAAAGACAAAGTAGATTGGAATTATATTTCTGCATTCCAGAATCTAACTGAAAATTTTATAAGAGAATTCAAAGATAAAGTAGATTGGAATCTTATTTCTGTATTACAGAATCTAAGTGAAGATTTTATAAGAGAATTTAAAGATAAAGTGTCTTTGGCGGATATTTTTGAATATCAAAATCTGAGTGAAGATTTTATTAGAGAATTTAAAGATAAAGTGTCTTTGGAAAGTATTTCAACAAATCAAATTCTAAGCGAAGAATTCAGAAAAGAATTTAACATCATTGTTCCAGCCAATTCTTGGCTTTATAAATCAGATGAAGAGAAGCTTGAATTAGTCAAAAACACTGGATTATATGAGATTGAAGACAACTATGTAATCGCTTATAAGTCTGTGAGATCAGATTTTTCTTCTGTATTCAAGCGAGGAATTTATTACCATGTAGGATCTATTGTTTCCGCGCATTGTAATTGTAATTCAGATGGAGAAAGCTCTTTTGGCTTATCAGCTTGGACTAAAGAAGGTGCATTGAGATATTACGACAAAGGATTACTTCTTAAAGTGAGAATTCCAATTAACAAACTTGGTTGTTTAGTACATGATAGCCACAAAATTCGTTGCTTTGAACTAGAAGTGATGGAAGTGGTGGAGAAATAATTGTGTCGGGTAAATTTTGCCCGATTTTCACTTTTCAAATTTCACGAGTATAATAGGCAATGATTACCACGAAAGAAAAATTCACCATCGAGGCCGATAGCCTCTCCTCCGCAAAGTTCTCCCTCAAGGATGAGAACCTTGCCCACGTTTTCAATATTCTGCGCAACAATCTGTACTCTGACAAGATTCTTGCTGTAATTCGCGAAATTTCCACCAATGCCTATGATGCAAATGTGGAAAATGGAAAGTCTCAGGAGCCTATTCATGTCACCCTGCCCAATGTCTATGACCCGATTCTCAAGATCCGAGATTTCGGCAAGGGGCTGTCCGAGTATGATGTGTTCAATATCTTCTCTTCCTATGGTGCGTCTACTAAGCGAAATTCAAATTCATTCGTAGGCACTCTTGGAATGGGCAGTAAGTCGCCATTCGCCTATGCCCCTTCATTCACTGTCACGTCTTATCATGGTGGAATGAAGAAGGTATTTGAAGCTTATATCGATGAAACTGAAATCGGAACGATCTCAAAGATCATTGAAGAGAAGAGTGACGAACCCACGGGTGTAGAAGTAACTGTTGCTGTTCGAAAGGAAGACATCAATCAATTTATTAAAACTGCACGAGAATTCTATATGTGGTTCACTCCTATGCCCACTTTCTTTGGGTATAGCTTAGAGCGCACCATTGGAGAGTATTTGAACGGCTTGAAGAAGATTTATGATTCTAAGTATGGTAAGCTGTACTATGATCAGTATAACAGCATGGGCTCCAGCACCAATTTGTTTGTTCGAATGGGTAACATTTGCTATCCTGTCACCAATTTTAACAACATTAACTCTTGGATGAGTGGAAGTGGCTATAAGCTTGTCATCGATGTGCAGATCGGTGAAGTAACTTTTACTACCAGCCGGGAGTCTCTAGAAATGAAGCAACTTACTGTTTCTACGATCAATAAGTATCTTGACATCATTCGAGAAGATGTAGTGAAGGTTTGGCAGCAAGAATTGGATTCAATCGCTACCCCTTGGCAGGCTGTGTGCCATTATCATGCCAAAATGCAACCATTCCAGCGGCGAGTCATTGGCGATAAGCTTGTTTGGCGAGATAAGGTTCTTGACCCTGGATTCAGAAAGGGAGAAATCACCACCTATGCACCTCATAAGCGTGATGGTCAATGGGTGTCCTCAGCGGATAATGTATATCAAAATGGCGCTAATGCTTGGTTTATTTTGAATGACGGTGGATTCCCTACCTCTCAAACTCGTGCTCGCTTGCTAGAGGCATACAACGATCTTAAGCAAAAAGGGCCTGTGTATTTTATCCGCTCCACCGTGTCCGAAGCTCAAGAAATTCTTAACAGCAATGAGTTCAAAGGCGCTCAATTTTTCTTGCTCTCTGAAGTGTCTTCGGCGGCTGTAAAGCGCACCAAGAAGTCTTTCAAGACTCGCGAAAAGGTTTTCAAGTGGAACGGAGCTACTACATATCCTTATAGCGGCAACTGGGTAAGCGTGGAAGCACCAAGCAAGATGGTTTATGTCAACGTAGATAAATATAAACCGCTTGATTTTACTTGGCGCGGCATGTGGGATATTAAAAACGCCTTAAGTAGCATTGGTGTAACTCTGGAGATTTATGGCGTGAAAAAAGGTGCCGTCTTAAGTAAAGACGCGATCAGCTTGAAGGAATACATTGCGAATTATGCCTTGGATTTGGTAAAAAGCGATGAATATGCCAAGTCATTCAAGGCTACGGTTATTGAGCGACATTTGGATAACTCTTTCTTCTTATCTAATGTTAAGAACGGAATGTTTAACAATATTAAAAATGATTGCAAGTGTCCAAAGGTATCAAAGGTATTGGATATTTATAATACAGTGTCTACCCAAGTCAAAAAGCAATCTGTTGAAAACACCATTGTGAATTTGGCTAAGAGCTATCAGAGCCAAGAGATTGATGCTTTGCAAGGAAAACTCAGAGAAGAGGCTTTTCAAGAAGCAAAGCAGATTAATGATTGCGCAAAAGAATGTTGCAAGCTTTATCCCATCCTCGAAGGTCTCACTTCATACTTTGGCACTGTGGATAGGAATGGTGCAAAGCGGCTGGTTGATTATGTCAACACTCTCTACAAAATTAATTTCGGTGTCTAACCGGAATTTCCACTTTTCAAAAATCAGGAGTATAATTAAAACATGGAAAACAAAAACAACAAAATGTCGGCTCCCAGCGCCAAGCTGGTTCGTCTCGGTGACGGTGCATATATCACTGTGGTAATGAACAATGAGTCTCTTACCCTACGACAAAATGATAACCCAGACTCTTTCGACAATGCTCTCAGCGCATTGAAGGAAGAGAATTGGGACGCTCTATATCGCGCTATGCGACCTGTGAAGGCTTTCATCAGCAATGTGAATGGAGTGGAGATTCGTGATGGCTTTGTTTATTGGAACGGTCAGGAAGTGCATAGCGTAATCTCTGATCGAATTATGGACTTTGCGCTCAAGGGCCTTGACCATAAGCCATTGTGTATGTTTTTGAACAAGCTCATGGCAAACCCTTCAAGCCGCGCTGTGAATGAACTTTATAAGTTCCTTGAACACAAGCATCTTCCAATCACTGATAATGGTAACTTTATTGCTTACAAGGGAATTGGTAAGGATTGGTATTCTATCACGAGTGGATCTATCAATCTAATCAAGGGCAAGGTATTGAATGGACGAATCTACAATGGTGTGGGCGAAGAGATCGAATGTCCGCGCAATGCAGTAGATGATAATAAGGAAGTGGGATGTTCTTATGGGCTTCACGCTGGCTCCGTTGAATACGCCACATCGTTTGCTCGATCTGGCCAAGTAGTCATTGTCGAAATCAACCCCAAGGATGTTGTCAGTATCCCCACCGATTGTTCTTACCAAAAGCTTCGCACCTGCGCATATAAAGTGGTAGGCGTGTATGAAAGCCCTATCACCGATGCCCTTTTTGAGAGTGGATGGGTGAGCGATTCTGATGATGATTACTATGATGAATGCGACAACGATGATAGCGACTATTGTGATGATTGTGATGATGATTGTGATATCCGTGATTGTAGTTGCGATGACGTGGAGGCTTATCTAGAGCCTGTGCATGAGCTTGTTGTGGCATTCGATTGCCCTAATTCTTCGTGGATTAGCTATGTGGAGTGGTTCGACAATGAGGAGCTTCATGTCATCAAGAATGATGGAGGCACGATTGTGTACCAAGAAGTGCCGCAACAAGTGGCTCAGGATTATGCAAACTTTGTGGAAAGCGATGGTAGCGCAGGCGTGTTCTACAATCGTAAGATCAAGAACCAATATACTTCTTACGAGAAGTGAGGAATTTATCTCCCGCTCTTAATGAGCGGGAGGTTTTGTGCTATGAAAAATAAATTTGATATCGAATCAATTGATCCAGATTTTTTTCTTTTTAGATTAAGTTTGGAATCTGTGTATTCAACTATAGCTTTGATGATTTTTTCTTTTGTTTTGTTTGGATTTAAATGACAAGGCAAAAGAAAAAATACAATTAATTAATAATCGTGTGGTACAAATTTTCTCAAATCGTTGACGACCAAAATCAACCTCAAAAAAATCCTTCAGACATAGGAAGTGTACCGCCTGTCCATGACGGATGTCACTGTCAAATAGAAACATTGCCTGGTGGCCGCAAGATCTGGAAATTCACGAATCATTGTTGCGGATTATGCAGATCACTAGGCGAAAATTTTAACCGCAACCAATCAAAAATTTTCGGTATTTAACTCGGGTCAAAATTTTGCCCGAATTTCCACTTTTCAAATTTCCCAAGTATAATAACTATGGCTAAACACAAGAATTATCCTTCTATCGAACAGTTTCGCAATGTATGTCAAGAAATGGCTAAGGCTGAATTTGTAGGTCTTGATTCAGAGGGCAATCCTATCTATGATCGAAACAAGCCTAAGCCTATTGTCACTTTTAAAGGCACCGTAAAGCTTCATGGCACAAATGCTGCTGTGGCGTGGGATGGTGATAAAATGTTTGTGCAATCGCGCACACAAATCATCACCCCACAAAACGATAATGCTGGTTTTGCGGCCTTTGTGGAGTCAAAGCGTAGCGCATTTTTGTCTTTGTTAATGAATATTGCCAATGATACCAAAACTGAAAAGACCATTGTGGTGTATGGTGAATGGGCTGGGCAAAGCATTCAAAAAGGCGTGGCTATCTGTAATCTTCCTAAGTCTTTCTTTATTTTCGACATTTGTTTGGTCGAAGGCACTGGTGAAGACATTCAAAGAGAGTGGATTGATATCAAGCCATATCGAGACCCTGACAATAATATCTATAATATTGAAGACTATCCAACATGGGAAATGGAGATTGATTTCAATAATCCTGCGCTCAAGCAGAACGATTTGGCTGAAATTACTCTCGCAGTGGAGGCAGAATGCCCTGTGTCTAAGGCTTTCGGGTTCTCTGGCATTGGAGAGGGTGTAGTTTGGAAGGCCACTGTAAACGGCAATAGGCACGTATTTAAGGTGAAGGGTGAAAAGCACTCTGTTACCAAGGTAAAAACTCTTGCCAATGTTGACGTGGATAAGATTAACTCAATTGTAGAGTTTGCGGATTATGCCGTTAATGATAGCCGCGTAGATCAAGCTATCGAGAATGTATTCGGTCCAGAGCCTATTGACATCAAGAAGATGGGTGATGTAATTCGCTGGGTTGTAAATGATGTGGCAAAAGAAGAATCTGACACTCTAGCGAAAAATAATCTCACTGACAAAGATGTGAATAAATATCTTTCAGACCGCGTGAGAAAGATTTTCACCAAAAAGCTGAATGACAAGTTTCTGCACGGCTAAAGCTTCGGGCTAAATTTTGGCCCGATTTCCACTTTTCAAAATTCCCAAGTATAATATTCGAACCAAAACATTATGAAAGAAAATTTTCTAACATTCACAATTATCGTTTTTTTCATCTTTTTCATCGGATTCATTTGTCAGCAAAATGATCTGTTTATGTACAAACATTTTGCTCCAAAATATGAGCAAGCAAGGCGAGAAACTTTTGAGCAGTCAAAAGCATACAACGAAGGCATGGCTCAAGAACTTGAAAAGATGATGCTCGATTATAAGAAGAGCAATTCTGATGATGAAAAGCAAGCATTGAAGTCGGTGATTTTGCACCGAGCGGCCAATTTTGATCTCGACAGTCCCAGCGTAAGCACTGAGCTTCGCTCCTTCATTCAAGGTTTGAAATAAGTCAACTACCCCACCCACAAGGGGTGGGGTTTCCTCTCGACAAGACTATGAACAAATATATTCTTATTCTATCTCTCTTATGTCTATCTTTGTCTGGATGTGGGTTTTTTGAGCATCAAACGTCTGATGAAATTCAGACTAATCAGCAAGAGCGATTGCTTAAAGAAGGCACCGCTGAAGTGGGAATGCCCGCGATCAAGAACTTCCGAGAACGAAAACTTTTGAAGCAGATCCTTGAACTTCGAGATCAAGCAGATTTTATCACGTACACTTATGTGGAAAACGCAATGCCGAATCCCATTCCTGGCGTCACTTCTCTTGGTGGAAAGTTTACATTCCTCGGCGTGAGTGTAGGATATGGCATTCCTTATTCTACACAATTCACATCTCCACAGAAAGTGGAATCTCACATCAGTAATGCGAATTATTATATCCCGATGCCTCAAGCAGATCCAAATGGATTATTTACCCCTGCTTCTGCTGATGGCACTTGGATTATGATGAAAGATCCTTCTGGCAATGTCAAGCCTCAATATATTGAACCTAAAATTGCCACTTTCACCTACAGGCTGCCTTTGGATTAAAGAATCGGGCCAAAATTTGGCCCGATTTCCACTTTTCAAAATTATCAGGTATAATAAACAATTAAAGCACCGGCTTGACAAAATAATTTAAAACTATGGGCACTAGAAATTTAACGGTTGCAAAGAAAAATGGCGAAATCAAATTTGCCAAGTATTGTCAATGGGATGGATATCCTTCAGGAACAGGAGAAGATATTTTACAAGCACTGAAAGATATTGGGCTAGATCGTGTGAAAGAAATTATTGATCGCGTAAGGCCTATCACTGACGAAGAAGTGGAACATATCAATTCATTCAATAAAATTGTTGAAGTGAATAAAGGATTTTACACCAAAGAGGAGCCAGAGTGGAAAGTAAAATTTCCTTGGGCCTCACGAGACACTAACGGCGCTGATCTACTTCATTTACTGAATCGGACAGATGATATTCTATCTACATTTTTCCAAGAAAATTTCGCCGCTAATTCATTATTTTGTGAGTGGTGTTATGTTATTGATTTTGATACTAACACTTTTGAAGTGTTTAGTGGCTTTAATCGATCTCCGCTTAATGAATCAGATCGATTTTATTATCTGCAAAACATGAGCAAAGATGGATTCTATCCTGTGAAGCTTGAAAAGATTTATTCTTTGAATGATTTGCCTGACGACCTTAAAGAACTAGAAAATAATGATGAGGATCAAAATTAAATGAGCCATTTTTCTTGTATCGTATTTTGTAATGATCCTTCGGAAGTGGAGTCAAAGATGGCACCATTTCATCAGTTTGAATGCACTGGTATCGATGATGAATATGTCAAAGATTATGATATTACCGATGAAGCTCTTCGCATTTATGATTCCAAAGCAGCATCAGATAAATACACAAATGCCATAGATTATATTCCTGATTACTATGGATACAAAGTATTGAACTACAACGAATCGCCTGACATCTCTCATAAACATAAATATGGATATATTTTATAAAAGGGAGCGAGAAAACCCCATCCCCTTGTGGGTGGGGATGAGAGCGACCTTACAGATAAAATAATATTTTTCTATAAAAAAGAAAGGAAAATGTAGGTTATATGAAGAAATAATATATATGCTGAAAGCATATAAGTTTTTGATAAAACCAAATAAAGAACAAGTCAAAATGTTTGAAAAACATTTTGGTTGTGTGAGGTTTGTTTATAACTGGGGATTAGACCAAAAAACAAAAACTTATCAAGAAACTGGAGAAACTATCACTTCTCATAAATTAATAACAACGCTTCCAGAACTAAAACAAGAAAATCCTTGGCTAAGAGAAATTAACAGTCAATGTATTCAGATGGCTCTAAGAAATTTAGACAATGCCTATACTCGTTTCTTTCGAGAAAAGAAAGGATTTCCTAAATTTAAATCAAAATATAATCCAAAACAATCTTTCCAATGTCCACAAAGTTGTAGTGTGGATTTTGAAAAAGGAACACTAAATCTTCCTAAAATCAAGAATATCAAGACCGTGTTTCATAGAATATTTGAAGGAGAAATAAAGACAGTAACAATTTCAAGAGTAGCTTCTGGAAAATATTATGTTTCGATTCTAGTAGAAGATGGCAAAGAATTACCAACCAAATCCAAACTTGATAGAAACAATGCCCTTGGCATTGATATGGGATTGAAAGATTTTATTGTCACTTCAGATGGAGATAAAATGGATAATCCAAGATATCTTAGAAAATCAGAAGAACGGCTTATTAGAAGACAGAGAAAATTAAGTAAGAAAAAGAAAGGAAGTAATAATCGAAATAAACAACGTAAAAAAGTAGCAAAGCTACATGAAAAAATAGCTAATCAAAGAAAAGACTTTCTGCATAAAATTAGTAATCAAATAGTTCACAAGAACCACGGAACGATTTGTGTTGAGGATTTGTGCGTTAAAGGAATGGTCAGAAATCATAAATTAGCTAAATCAATATCTGATGTAGGATGGGGAATGTTCTATAGCTTTCTGAAATATAAATCAGAATGGCATGGAAAGAATTTCCTTGACGTTGGACAGTTTGAACCATCTTCGAAAATGTGTTCGAATTGTGGAAATATTAAATCAGATTTGAAACTATCTGATAGAGAATGGACTTGTTCTAAATGTAATAGCAAACATGATAGAGATATAAATGCTTCAATTAACATTAGAAATATGGCATTCACTAATCAGAATTTAATAAGATGTATAGGACTGGAACAGTCCAAATCAACGCCTTTGGAGTTGTTAGGTTGCTAACGACTATGAAAAAGGAAGCCCCACCCCTTGTGGGTGGGGTAGTTCACTGAAGGAAGATGGCACAATCGATAAAGTAGTTGAGCGTACAAATAAAAATGATAAATGGGACTGGTACGTAATTGGAGGTAGATGGCATAAATATTTCCTACCACATAAAAATTCTGATTCGAGTTTTATGGGAAAACCTTCTTGGGGCTCTAATCCTAATTGCATTAATGATCATTATGTGGATGGTTTGAAAATTAAAGATCTAAATTATCTTGAAATGAAAGATAAAGCGTTGGAAGAAGCTAATAATATTTATGATAAATTTGAAAAAATTGTCAATGGTAGAGAAATTCCCGTGTTCAATGACATTCTATCAAAATATGAAGATATCCAAGATGCGCGAATTGAATTTTGCAATCATCCTGTAATAGAAGATCTTTGGAAGGATGACCAACTTTGTTTGTGGTCTTTTGGTCGTGAAATTAATATGAGTAGAAAAGAATATCTTCAAGATGTTTTCAATTCTGTTGTCACTCCATATGCTTTTATTGACCTTAATGGCGGTTGGCACGAAAAAGGAAAAATGGGTTTCTTTGGATCTTCGTTCAATGAAAGGGATTCTGGCGATTGGTGTGCAGAATTCTGGAGTTATTTAAAAACTGTTCCTGACACCACTTATATGATTATTGTGGATTGTCACATTTAGCTAATCGGGCCAAATTTTGGCCCGATTTCCACTTTTCAAAATTGCCAGTTATAATAGACAATGAAATTCCGAAATGATATCGAAAATGCTCCGAAAGAGAAACCAATTCTTGTTATCGACCCTGATTGGATGGATGAATTAGATTCAATCCATACCGTGAAAGTGGTAAAATGGTTTGAGAACGATGAAGTACGTGGCTGGACTTATGGATACGATTATGAATTCGATAAATACTTGACAGTGGTTGATCCTAAGTATTGGTGCGAATTACCTCAAATGCCGGAGAAATATTAAATGGGGTGTTGGAACGAAACTTGCGCTCTTAGCGGTTTGCCTATTGTTGGCGGGGATCAATGTGTTAGAATTAGGTTTGATGACGTAAATCTCATTGCCTTTTGTGGTGCAGAAGATTTTATGAGCCACATTTTTCAATTCGAAAAAGGTGAGTACGATGAATATGGCGCGGTCAAAGGAAATGACCAATGCCATGAAGATGGAGATGTGTTTTTCCTAAAGCATTTTTGGGACAAGGCAATTGATGATTTCAACAATTTAGATAGTTATACAGTAGAATGCTTTAACCAATCCGTTCAAGAAGTAGTAGACACCGAGAAAGAATATCAAGAAGAAATTCTTAAGTGGGCTGATATCCAACCAATGTTAAGGTCTTTAAACAGACTTAGAAAATGCTACGTTCCACCCTGTTATATTGAATATGGCCTTGATATTTTTGTGGAGATTAAGAAAATTGTTTGGACAATGGAAGATTTGCGCCGCAATTTTTACACTGCGGGTTACAGAGGATGCCAGATAGAAAACTTTGAACAGCACCTAAATATTGCAAAGGAAATTGTGAAGTATTGTGAGGAAAAATTAAAAGATAATGGCTAAAGATTCACTTGGAGATAGAATGAAAAATTATGAGGGTAGGTCACAGACTTACCTTCCAAGACGAACATATACAATGGTGCGATTAGACGGTAAATCTTTCCATTCGTACACAAAACATTGTAAGCGTCCATATGATCTCGATCTAATGTTCGATATGGACAACACAGCAAAATATCTTTGTGAAAATATTCAAGGATGTAGAATTGCATATATTCAATCCGACGAAATCACTTTAGTGCTTACAGATTTTGAAACCATTCACACAGACGCTTGGTTTGATGGTAATGTACAGAAAATTACAAGCATCAGCGCGTCAATGGCTACCGCTAAGTTTAATCAATTAAGATTAAATAGAATTAATAATGAATATATTCCAAAAATCTCAAAACTATGTCAAGAAGATGTGATTAAAGAATGGCGCGACCAAGGAAAATCCTGGGAAGAAATATTTTTGCTCCGAAAAGAATATTTTGTTGCAAATAAAATGAATATCCTGCCCAGATCAAATTATATGGCTGAATATTTCGTAAAAACAAATAATCTTGCTCATTTTGACTCTCGATGTTGGATTATTACTGAACCGGTAGAAGTGTATAATTGTCTACTTTGGAGGCAGCAAGATGCCACACGTAATTCAATTCAAATGACAGGCCAAGCACATTTCTCACATAAAAAGCTTCAACACAAATCTTGCAATGAAATTCAAGAAATGCTTTGGCAAGAAAAAAATATTAATTGGAATGATATGCCTCCTGGCTTCAAGCGCGGAAGATGCGTGGTTAAGGAAACATATGATACGATTGATACGTATAAAAATGACGGCAGCATGGTGAATCGATCTAAATGGGTGATTGTAGAACCACCTGTCTTTTTTCAAGAACAAGATTGGATTTTTCAATGGGTGCCAAAAATTAATCATGGAAATTAATATTAACTTTTTTGAAGATAGAATTAAACCAACACAAGATTCAGATGAGGTGATGCCAATTTTTAATTCTTATTCTGAATTTAGCGATTGGTTTTATTCAAAATATCCAGAATTGTTTGAAAAATATGTAGCTCCAGAACCGGAATCTTAATTCTTCCACTTTTCAAATTTCGCGCGTATAATATACGAACCAATATTAAAACTATGAAAACTAAAATCAAAGTAAATATAGAAGTGAGCTATGTCACAGATGACGAACATTATCCAGAAAATTTTTCTGCACAAGAAATGGCCGAATGTGATCTAGAAAATGATCCTGTTATGCTTGTCGAACTCGCTGATCTCAAAATTGTGTCAGCAGAAAAGATCGATCTCAACAACTAATCCAAGAGGTGAAAAATTATGAGTGGTGGACATTTTGACTATAATCAATTTAGAATTAACGACATTGCCACTGAACTAAAAAATATCATCGATAATAATCAAAATTCAGATCTGGATGAATATGGATGTCAGATTGGCACTTTCTACAATTCAATTACCATAAACGAATTGAATTTTGCACATAAGATTCTTCAACTAGCAAGCATATATACACACAGAATTGATTATCTCGTCTCAGGAGATGATGGCGAGGATACATTTCACAAGCGTTTGAAAGATGATCTTCAAAACATTGATCTGTCGAATTTTTGCGACCAAATCAAAAAACATGAGGTGGACAATTGACTGAAAAAGAAATTCTTGACTTGAAAAAATCCATGAAAAAATTTCAAGATTTTGCTCATCCTATTTTTTTGGATTATATTCAAGTGAGCAATGGATATTATTCCACTGAAAAAGGTTTCATTCGCTCTGAATGTCTTATTGAAAATAAAAGTATAACATTCGATGGAAACTATCTTCGAGCGAAGGCAAAGTTTTTCTTGTATGATTTATATGACGTGTCAATGCCACTTAATGTTCTTTGGGGGTCAGGCGCTATACAGAACATTATGCAATCAAAGATTGATGATGCTTTCAAACAAATTGAAAAACAAAAAGAATCAGAGCAAAAGAAACAAAAACTAAAAGAGAAAAGACAGCAAGATAAAAAAGACAAAGAAAAACAACTGTACGAAAAATTAAAGTTGATTTATGGCTAAATCCCCAAAATGGGGGGTTTTTTAGTTTTTAGAAATCGTGCTGTGAATATTGTTGCATGATATCGTTGATTTGGCCATAAAATGGATCAATAATATTCAAAGCCATTTCATGAATATTTGTCATGAAAGATTCTTTTGATTTATGTTTGGTGGCTAGATCGTAGAATTGCTCTGATGCTTGTTCAGTTATTAGTACACCAAGTCTATCACCAAACATATTAGCTACATGATAATCAAATTTGTCAAAAGCTTTTTGGCTTTCTTGAGATTGTAAAGCTCTTTCTATTTCATGCGCAGACCATTCGTGGATCTGATTGGCAATTGTGCGATAACATTGAGCAAATGCGCTTACAAAATTTTTATCTATTCGCTCATCTAGATCATCTTCTAATCTTGTGTCTTGATTAAATGGTGCCTTTGGGTCATTTGATGCTCCTGAGGGATAATAATCACCCAAATCTGATTGTGCCACTTTAAACATCACTTTTGTTATGACATTGGCCTCTTTGTGCAGCTTCATATGGTCTAATTCGTTTGCTGTTTGTGCCAATTGGCTTAAAATTTTCTTCTTCATACCTTTTTTTTACAGATCTCAACTCTCAGATCCTTTTTTTCACTTTTCAAATTTTTCGCTTATAATGAGTGATGAACAATTTTATTCGAACCCCAATCGCAATCACCGACGCATACAAGCTCAGCCATTGGGCACAGTATCCTAAAGGCACCACCGGTGTTTACTCCAATTTCACTCCTCGAAAGTCTCGACGACCAAATATTGACAAGTTTGTGTTTTTTGGTTTGCAGGCATTTCTTCAAGATCTCAATGATGCATTTGAGAGTAATTTTTTCAACCTCTCAGAAGATGTTGCTGTAGATAATTACAATTCGTTCCATTCTGAGTTCTTTGGTGCGCCAAGCGAATTCAACAATGATCAAGTTCGACAACTGCATAAGCTCGGCCATCTTCCAATTCTTATCAAGGCTCTTCCTGAAGGCAGCGTGGTAAATCATAACATTCCTGTTGCTACGCTCAAGTCTACTGATGATAACCTTTTTTGGTTCACTCAATGGGTTGAAACCTGGATGTCAGATTCTGTGTGGAAGCCCTCCACGTCTGCAACCACTGGGTATTACTACCGAAAGATTTTTAACAAGTATAATTCCATTACGTCTGATGTGGATTGGATTGTAGATTTTCAGGCCCATGACTTCTCTATGCGCGGGATGGGTAATGTCCTTGACGCTTGTGCCTCTGGTGCTGGCCATTTGCTTTCTTTCAAGGGCACCGACAGCCTTCCTGCCATTGAATGGATTCATAAGTATTATCCTGGCGACAACGGTCTTGTGGGCACTTCTGTCCCGGCCACTGAGCATTCAGTCTCGACCTCATTCTTGCCTGAGGACACTAATGACACCGAAGAGGCTGACATTGCTTACCTTGAAAATGTGCTCAACACTTACCCCAATGGAATTGTGTCTGCGGTATGTGACACTTACGACTTCTGGCGACTTGTTACTGAAATCTTGCCTAAGTTCAAGGATAAGATCATGGCTCGTGATGGTAAGCTTGTAATTCGACCCGATTCTTCGCCTAAAACTCCTGTTGAGATGATTATTGGTGATCCTGAGGCTCCCGAGGGCACTCCTGAGTACAAGGGTCTAGTTCAGTGCCTTTATGAGATCTTTGGAGGCTCTGTTAATTCCAAGGGCTATATTGATCTTGACTCTCATATTAGTGGGATATATGGCGATTCTATTAGTTTGGAATACTGTGAGGCTATTCTTGAAGGTTTGATGAAGAAGGGTTTCTCCTCAAACAACATTGTGCTTGGTGTAGGATCATATTCTTACCAATATGTCACTCGTGACACTCATGGCATTGCAATTAAGTGTACCGCTGTGGCCACTGGTTCTGGTGACCAAAAGCATTGGAAGTCTGTCTTCAAAGATCCTAAGACCGACAATTCTGGCAAGAAGTCTGCTCGTGGATTCCTTCGCGTAGATCTTGTGGATGGTGAATATGTTCTCACGCAAGATGTTTCTGAAGATCAAGAGGGTGGCGCTATGGTTCCTGTCTACGAGAATGGCAAAATTCTTCGCACCCAATCGTTTGCAGACATTCGCGCTGAGCTTGCGAAGTTCTAATCGTTTGAATTCAATCGGGCCAAAATTTGGCCCGATTTCCACTTTTCAAAATCCCCAGGTATAATAAATATGGAAACCCACTACTACATGTGGTCAGAACACCACTATGATTTCATTCAACTTACAGAATCTGAATTTGATTCCGAAACCTCAATTGATGGATATCCTCTCATTAATAATTATGTTATTGTTAAAATTGTGAATGGTGAAGATATTCTGTATCATATTCATTTTGATAATGTGCATGGAATAGAAATCAAGCAGCTCAATCTATTGTGTCAAAAATTTGAATCACAATTTAATCAAAACTAAAAAAAATCGTATATTAAAATGACTATGAAATATCAACAAACTATTATCGCATGTCTCGTCGCTCTACTGCTCGTATTTCTTGCGGTCAGTACATATCAAAAGCGCAATGCGCAAGCAGAATCTCTTTACAATGTTGACTCATCGGTTAAGGTTGTAAAAAATGCAGAGTCCATGTATGTCTCCCATGCGCCTGAGAAGACGCTGGTTAAGGTTGCTGCACCAAAACCTCAATCGAAGTAATACCACTCTGAATGTATCGGGCCAATTTTGGCCCGATTTCCCTCATCAAAAATAATCATGAAATACATCGACAAAAATCTATCCTATTCATTCCTAATCACTGACCTGGACAACAATGTAATCCCATTCGGTTATAATCAATTCCCAGATGGACAAGTGCAAATCAAGATTCATAAAGATTTCTTGGACGATGGATATAATCCAATCAAGGTGCAAGCTTCGATTTATAATTCCACCGCACTCGATCTATTTCTGCAAATCCTAGAAACCTTCAATGTTGCCGAAGCTAAAGTGAATTATCTTTATGGAGCTAGGTCAGACAAAGATGTGGCCGGAGATTATTATGTAGCAAATGTTGCGAAACTTTGCCTTTCGTATTTGGCGCTCTTTAACACTAAGTTCAAATTTCTCGCTCCTCACTGCCATGATCTGTGTAATAAAATGATCAACGCACAATTGATTTTTGATCTGCCTGATTGTGTGAATCTTGATGATTATGATTATGTAATCTTCCCTGACGAATCTGCACAAGAACGATTCCAAAATATCAATAAACCTTACATCGTATGTGAAAAGGAACGAGATCAAGAAACCAGTAAGATTTTGTCCCATGTGATTCCTGATTTGCCTGATCATGTTAAGCGCGTGATCGTAATTGATGATCTTTGCGATGCAGGTAGTTCTTTTATCTCTGTCAAAAAAGCAATTCCCAGCCATATCAAAGCAGACCTATTTATTTTCCACGGAGTGTTTACAGGATGCGCTCCATTGAGACTATTTAAACATTATGACAACATTTTTGTGAGCAATAGCCTGCCTCATATTCAAGAAATGAAAACAGTTTTTGACCTCTGGAAGAACAAAACAATAAGTTACAAAGATGCATGTGGCGTATTTTGTGTAGATGATTTTGTTCAATACAAAGATTTTGTTCCTGGAAATCTTGTCTTGTTTGATGTGTGGAATTAATTATGATATTAATTGTTTTTGTTGTCGCTTGGTATGCTCTTGGAGTTTTGGTTAATTATATATATGATCGCAAAAGCACTTTTCCTGTTACAAACCATGAGTTAATAACTGATTCATTTTTAGGGCCTTTATTGTTTTTTGTGCTTGATTTCGAATGGGGAGAAAAACCAGCGTTTAGGAAGCGTAAATAATATCATGCAATATCTTGAATTCTTCAAAAACAAAAATGTTTATAAATATAAACTAGATGAAATTCTAGCTTGGCCAAACTCTAAGCTAGAATCCACTCATGATTTCATTCAATGGGTGTTCCCTAATTTTGAGAAAAGTAAATACAATACTAACACTCCTGATCTCACTCTGGAAGAAGTAAATGCAATTAAAAATGATCCTGTGGCATATACAAATATGCTCAATGCTTGGCGAAGAATGTTTGATTTTTATGGGTTTAATTTTCAATCAGACAAAGTATTAAGTAAAAATGAAAATTTTTTCACACCACATTGGATTTCTCTAGGCAATCATAATTATTTGCGCATCACTCGCATTATCAAGTGTATGAAAATTTTTCAACTAGACAATTTAGCTAACTCTTTGATGAATTGTTTGGAAGAATTGTATCCAGAATATTCGGTCCAAATTGGCTTGGTAACATTAGAATTTTGGATAAACGCTGCGGATTCTTATTGAAAAAAAAGCCACTTGTTTTCTGTGCGCTTTGAATTCATTTTTGGCCCGTGTTCATTCAGGACAGTAGGAGTAAAATAAAAATAATGGACAATTATTCAAAATATCGTGGCAAATGCAAGCAATTGTGTGACCAATTAATAAAAACTCAACCAAATCTTATATTAGTGAGGGGGTACTATCATGATGCATTTTGGGACAAACAGCCTCACTGGTGGTGCAAAGACGAATTTGGTAACATCGTTGACCCTAGCAAAAAACAATTTCCTGACCAAAACGGTGAATACGAAGAATTTGATGGATGGTTTAATTGTTCTAATTGCTCAAAGCAAGTACACGAAAATGATGAGGGAATCATTTTTGATAGTAATTATGTTTTTTGTGATGGAACATGCTACATGAAATTCGTTTTATAATAAAAAGCAGAGACACTCAATAAAATAAGGAAAATACCCACTACAATGAAACTAACATCTTATCAGATTGCTTATCTTATCCACAACATAACTTCTCATTTTCCTCGCGCTGATGGATCTCTTGTTCCAGTTTGGTGTGATCTCAATGACGAGCAAGTGGCCTGCGCCACAAAAGCCGTAGATGAAATAATGTCTAGCCCCACGCGAACACCAGAAGAATTACATAATCTTTGGATGGAGCCTTTAGTTAATAATGGATGGACAAAAGGCGAATACAATTCAAATGCGCGACAACATCCTAGCATTGTGCCGTTCCATCTTCTACCCGATTCTGAAATTCTCAAGGACGAATTGTGGTACCATCTCACTGAATGCTTCCGAAAGTATCATACACAAAACGAAGAAGAAGCCTTCGAATTGTTTTAATTTCCACTTTTCAAATTTCTCAAGTATAATAGACATGAAACCAGAAATTATCTACAAAGCAGTGGTGGGAAGCACCATGCATGGTCTCCGCACTGAGAATTCCGACGAAGATATCAGATATATCACCATGCCTTCTTTGCGAGAAATTATCTCCCCGTTTAAGAATGATGAAGTGAAAGTGAGAAATAATAAGGGAGAAGACGAAGAGTCTTGGGATCTGGCCCATTTTTGCAAGCATCTCACTCAGGGTAACCCCACTGTGTATGAAGTGATTCGCACTGATCATTATGACAAGAGTTTGCCTCATGCAGAAACTTTGCGCTCACTCATGCCTTTAGCTTTTGATGGAAAGAGAATTCTTATGGCTCATGTTGGATATTGCGATTCTCAAATTAAGCGATATCTTGTGAAGGCTCATGATGATTTTTTTAAAAATTATGAGGATGAGCATGAACCTGATGATTATGACGTCAACGGATATCCTGCTTTCTATTATTCATTTGATTCTTATTTGGCTAAAGAAATCATGGATTCTTCTAGTAGCAAATATCTTAATGAGATTTGGGAAGAGAATGTTATCCGGCGCATCCCCAAAACTGTAGTGGCTGGTTATCGTGTTCTTGCTCAGGGCAGGCAGCTTCTTGAATCTGGAAATTTTGAGCCAGTAGTAAAGAACTATTCTAATGAGCTTCATGATAAACTTATGGGTATTAAAACTATGGACGCCAGTAAAATCACATGGGGTTTTGTGCGAGAACACATTGAAGGTCTTGAAAATGGCATTAAAGAATTGAAAGCTTTTTATGAAACTTTGCCCGACACCATCAAACACAAAAAGCCAGATCTGGAGGGAATTGAGAATCTATTGTTCGAGATTTATGGAGTGAAGTAATGGATAAGAATGCAATCATTGAAGCTTTTTTGAGCGGAGATATGGAGTGGGACTACACACAGATTATTTCGTGTATTTTTAGAGGAATTGGATTAGATTCAACTATAGACGATTTAGTATCATTCGCAGTTCGCTGTGCTAGTTTTTCAAATGAAGAAGAACCCAAGCTAACTAAAGAAGATTTTTATAAATATTATCGACATCTGGCTGACTCCATGATTTCTGATGATGGCGACGGATTACTAATTAAAGATTCTTATGTTGCATTTTTAGCGAAAGATTTTATGGTGCCTGATCAATATGATGAATTGATTACTAACATTGAATTGGGCCTGTATGCTGTGTATTATAAAATTGATCATTACAAAATTATTGGATTCCCTGAAATTAATTGTTGGGGCATTTGCCACAATGGCGATTCAATGTTTTTTAATGCATCTGATTTAAACGACGTGATTAAGCAATACGAAAATCCACCACTGTCAACTACCCCACCCATAAAGGGTGGGGCTTGCTACAAGGCTCAAATTGAGCCGAACAATAGGCTAATTGACTGTAGCCCTAATGATTTAATATTTAGCGAAGCGTTGTAATCTGCATTTGCGGCGAAGCCGCAATCTAAACATATAAATTCAGATTGGTTTTTCCTGTTTTTCTTTTCACAATGTCCACATGCGGAGCATGTTTGGCTTGTGTAAGGAGCAGGAACTATCACAATTGGAACACCTTGTTCCAGTGCTTTATATTCTATAAATGATCTTAATTGATAGAAACTCCAACTAAGTCTTTGATTTCTTTGAGATTTCCTGACCGTAACTCTTGTGTTTATTCCCTTAAGCTCTTCCAGAGCTAGGGCACAATTTGTGCCTTTGGCTTTCTCAACTAATTTCTTACTAATACAATGATTTATATCTTTTCTAAATCTTGCTTCCTTGCTTCCTATATTCTTTATTCTTCTTTTGGCAGATCGTGTACCACGTTTCTGCAATCTTCTTCGATGTTCAGAATATTGAACTCTTTTGTTTTCGATTGTGTCTCCTGAATACGATTCCCCATCAGATGATGTAGCTATTTTTTTCACACCTAGATCAATTCCTATACAATTCCTCGGAACATACTGTTCTGAATTGGGTATATCAACAGTACACAATAGGAACCAATTTCCTGATCTATAAACAAGATCAACTTGTCCTTTCCTATATTTAAACAATTCTTTATCATAAATATGGATTGGTATTTTCAGTCTTCCTTCTGTCGTCCAGATGCTCACACAATTGTCCTTAAAAGAAATCACTCTATCATCATATACAACAGCAGAAGATTTTTTAAAACCCGTTGGTCTTTGTCTTTTTTCTCCTTTCATTTTATAACTCAATGAAACACAATTAATAGTTCTTATAATTAATTGTGAAGAATAGTTATTGTATTTTTCTTTAAAATCATAATACACAATTTTATGCAGATGGAAAGGTCTATATTCTTTGTTTTGAAAAGCTATTTCAGAAATTTCATTACAAATCTGATTAAACACATTCATCGTGCCCCATAGGGCACGATGTTGAAAATCATCTGTTATGATTTTGATTTTCAATGTTTTAATCATTATAATGATTATTTACAAAATTGCGTTTGGTTCACCTTCTTTTTTTTCAATGTTTACATAATATTTCGTATAATCTTTTATGAGAGCTATGCTGACCTCGATTCCTCCCCACCCACAAGGGGTGGGGTTTCCTCTCGACAAGACTATGAAAACACCAATCTATTTAAATATTCACACTGAAAGCCAAAATTTAGGCGGCTACGATCCCAATGATGAATGGTCAAGAGATAGCTTCAGCTATCACCATACGTTTTTAGGATTTTCCACACAGGCAGTGTCTCACTATAGTTGTCTGGTTAATGATTTTGACATCAATAAACAACTTTATGCTGTTTACGTCGTATATTCTACTGGCGATTCTTTTGGAAGTGACGAATATGCACGTCTTGAAGTAATTTACATTGGACATAATCCTGAATTGGCTGACAAAATTGCTCAACACATCAAAGACGATTACTATAAACGAGACGAAAACAATACAAATTACAAATTAGTAGATATCGACGGTGCGCAATTTCACACATATCCTTGGAAGGGATATTTTGAAACTTTAAACTATGTAAAAGTGGAAAAAGGATTCGCACTGTGAATAAAATCTAATTTTTCCACTTTTCAAATTTCTCAGGTATAATAGATATGATTTTTATTGACGACAACCACGCAATCAACTTTCGACATTCTTCTATCGACTACGTTCCTTCTCGAAAGGAAATGAAAAAGGATCGATTTAATCGCTTGGCTCAAATGCGCCGTACCGAATGCGAGATCATCAAGCTCGTGCCTGAAGAGGGCTCAGTGGTGATTGGACATGGTGAGGCATTGTGTCATCCTTTGGATCAATTTGTGAAGGAATATGGCCGTAAAACCGCCCTCAGTCGTGCCATGAAAGACCTGGATCGAGAATTCCGCGCCAAGGTTTGGAATGCCTACTTCAAGAGATAATAAACGCGATTAATTGATTTTCTTGGCCGCAAATATTATTGAATGCGGCCAGGTTTTTGAAAGCAAAATTGAGAAAAATTTCGTAGTATATTATACCGCCTCTTGATGGAATGGAAGACATTACAGACTCAGAAGTTATGATTCATGAAGGTATTTTCATCCAAATTGTGTGGACTGCTTCGAAATTGGAATTTTCTCACGTGAGATAGCATAAATATGAATGTACATTGAAATTAAATAATTGTGGGTCGTTGGTGGAACGGTTTACACAGCAGACTTGGTAAAAATTGAGTGCTCTCAAGGAAACTTGAGAAGTAGAATATCTTAAATTCGGGGAACCCTTTAAAATGGCAATCCCGAGCGAAGCTTAGAAATAAGAACGTGTAGAGACTTAACAGGATACACCTAAATTGAAAGATATGGTGAAGAGAAAGTCCAGACAACAAACAAATTATATTTGGTAGTGAAAACTATAGTTGTATGAAAATCTGTCCCCGAAAGGGTTCTGGGTTCGAATCCCAGACGGCCTACCAAATTATATTTTTTCTATGAATGCAAGAACAACTTAATCTAAAACTTGTATAACATAATTATTAAAAATTGGCTTTTAGCATAATGGTAATGCGGCATCCTGTTAAGATGTATTATCTGGGTTCGAGTCCCAGGGAGCCAGCCAAAATAAAATCTATAGCAGGGAGCGGGAGAACCCCACTCCTCGTGGGTGGGTTAGCTCACACTTAAATTTCTAGAGAATTCTAAGGTTGTGCAGATAAACTATCTGGTTGTTAATTTTTCTATTAACAAAAATTTTTTCTGCTAAACACCATGCCTTCTTAGCTCAGAGGCCAGAGCACCCGCCTTGTAAAGTCCAGAGGTTTCACAAGCGGACGGTCATCCGTTCAAATCGGATAGAAGGCTCCAAAATTCACACTTTCAAAGCCTTTCCTAATTATTTGGCGCAGCAATTAGTCTGGATCGTATCCAGTGCTCTCTGCTATCTTTCAATCAATTCTTTCTCAAAAAAATATTATACAAATCGTATTGAGAATTATGAAAGAATGCACTTATTGTAAAACACTAAAACCCCTCACTAGTTTCCCGAAGCACATTCATTACAAGGATAATTTGGACAGTAGATGC
>Ga0007806_1000137_pt1 | contig 23516 bp, 37 predicted proteins | sample CryBogCBE18Aug09_FD_71192 | JGI IMG/M metagenome (GOLD analysis project Ga0007806, IMG submission 71192) | Freshwater microbial communities from Crystal Bog, Wisconsin, USA - CBE18Aug09 | ecosystem: Environmental > Aquatic > Freshwater > Lake | place: Crystal Bog, Wisconsin, USA | collected...
AACATCAGCGACGTTGCTACGGTCTTCGCCGTCTTGACCCTTCTGGGTGTTGACCTTGAGCACCGCACGACGACCGATGAGCAGAGCCTCATCAGCCACCTTCTTCGGATTGAAGTCTTCCAGTTCAGACAGCTCAGGAGCAACGCGCTTGAGGAACATCTTCGCACGTCCACGCTGTTCAGGCGAGAACACGACGAAGGAGTTGATCTTGCGGTTCTTCTGGGCCAGTTCCGGCTCTTCGAAAGCCCAGCGGATCGACCACATCGGATTGCCCGAGTTCTGGGAGATCTTGAACTCCAGAGAGTCAATGACGGCAGGATGGTTGCCAACCGGAATCAGAGGGAAGCCACTAGAGGCCTTCTCTTCCGCCATATTGAACGAAAAGCCTTCCGACTCTTCATACTGCACGCCTTCTTGAACTTCAGCTTCTTGGGTCTTAGCCATGGTAGTTAGTCTTTCGTCTTGGGTGAAGTGCACTAAGACATCCTAATGCACGGGGTCGCAAGTGATGCGTACAGCGATGCTACTTCAGCAACTTGAATGCGTTCATCAACTGAACCATATCAGGGTTGTCAAAGTAGGCCTGCTTAACACCTGCCGCCCGACACTTTGCGTCAAAGCGGACTCCAGCTTGCGGCTGGATATACATCCGACGGAGATCAGGTTGGGTAGGGTCAGCAGAACTGATCACCATGTAACCAACAAGGTCCACGAAGGATTGTATTTGGGTAGCCAGGGCTCCAGTAAGCCAAGGCGTATAATGGAAGCGCTTCAATTCGTCCTGCGTATATTTTTGGCCGCAGATGACGATGAGGTTGACATCCAAATTTCTAAACGACCTAACAACAGCTTGGATGGTGTTGTTGTTCTTCCGGAATTCTGCATAGCCAGGTGCTTGGAAGTCATCACCGACCTCAAAACCCTTAGAGTCGAGGCCGAGCACCTTAGACATGTTCAGCGACTCAATATCCGTGAGTGAATCAAGAATAACAGTGCGATACTTCCGAATACGATCAATAGGATCATTGGGGCCGTATCCAAACACCATACGCTGAAGCTTTTCCAGGGTAGCGTCATCACCTGCATCCCTTGCCTTGATGTGGTGTTGAAGGAACTCAAACGTCTTCTGGAGCTGTTCAATACGGTCCAGCTTCAGAATGTCAATGTTCTCGGGATCTTGAACCTGCTCGTTATCCTCAAAGACTATGTCTCCACCTTCAGCCGTAATGAGGAGTACATCCTTAAGGCGGTCGTCGTTCGTGGCAGACCCAGCCAGAGTGGTCTTGCCGATACCGGGGCCACCGTAGACGAGCATCTTGAGGTAGCGGGTACGAGATTCACTAACCAGCGAGTGGAAGCGGAAGGCCCCAGGGCTGGCCTGTGGTGCACTATTTCCAAGCGGGACACGTTGGGCTCCTCCACCAGTTGGCATAGGCCCCTTATTGGCAGTTGTAGTTGGTGGTACGTTTGACATGAGTAAGCCTCTTTGTCAGTAGGGTTTAGGTTAATCTACTGCGTTCATGTTGAAGGAACCTTTTTCATTCATTCCTTCAAATGGGCTATCGGCCTTCATTTCAAATTCCGACAGCTCATACTCACCGGCTGCAATCTTAGCCAGGTTATACTCTTCAGCCGACATGATCTGAATGTTGTGCAGATCAGGTTCTTGACCATCAAGATCGGTCTCGAGTGCTTTAAGGTCAGCAGCACTGGGCAACCTACGACGCCAATAGCGTTCCAGATCTTGGTCACGTGATGCATATGCTGCATGCAACAGACCTTCCCAATCCGAACCATCGTCCATGTTGACACAGGGAGTCATGAATGAGCACATACGTGCACAGTCTCTGGTAGGATTAGGATACAACGGAAGATCGGGATTCAGCATGTCTTCGAGTTCCATCATGATCTTCCAGGACTCATTCATACACTGTTCAGTGTTACGGTGAATGGGTTCCCGAATGATATAACGGTCTCGGTGGTCAGTCTCACTCTTGATGAGCCTGTTCATAAAGTCCTGGTTCAGAGAAGGACTCTTTTCAACAGAACCGTAAAGATTGGTCAAAGCTTTCTTGTACAGCGGGTAACTAGTGACCAAATTTTGGGCTGTGGAAATCTTTCCAGTTGCCAGGAGCTTTGGTGGATTGGGTGCCTTCTTGACAAACTGGTGATACACGACACCTGAGACGGGTTTGTTGTAGATCTGTCCGCAAGCCCATACATAGGTGGTAACTTGGGGATCGGTCTGATAATGGGTGGATTGGGCAACCTTTGCGGTCTTATACTCGACGACCCATAAGTGGCCCCACTCATCAATAGACACACGGTCAATAGTGCCACGATACAACACCACGTCAGCACCGAGTCGCTTAACGTAGTCCACAAGCACTGGGCTTTGATGTATAGGGATCTCGATTTCAAAGTTCACCTCCACCTGAGGCTCTAACACCCCAGTCACTGGGTTCTCTTCCCAATAGGTTTCGTCAGCCTTACGAGGATACCCCGCCAGCCAATCGTCTTGGTAATAGTTCATCATCTGCTGACCAAGCACATAGTGATCGGCAGCGTCATGAGGTAGTTCACGCTTCCAGTTCTTGGCAGTCGCAAGACAGTAAGCCTTAAAGGCATCTGTAGCTCGGTCATACACCTTGTAACCGTGGAAATCTTCCAGTGCAAAGTGGATGGCAGATCCAAACCACAAGGGGGCGCTAAGATTCTTCGGGCTCAGATTATACTTCAGGTGTGAAGACCACGCCCACTTACGACGGCAGCTCTTGAAAGCAATGCGGTCGCTGGTGCGAATAATGATTGCCTTGCGCCCATCCTTGAGCTGCGTCAATTTCAATGTCATGTGATGTTTGCCTCGTATTTAAATAGTATAGATAGAACTTTCAGGCCCATCAACAAAATTCCTTTGGTTGAAATTGTACCAACCTAGTTGCAACCAAAGTAGGCGCCTTTCGTGTGCTCACGGAGGCAATCCCTATCGACCGCCTCGTCGGGGGTGCGGGCTCGGGTGTTCCACAGGTCAACAACGGACTTTGGAAACACCTCTGGGCCTTTGACTTCGCAAACTGTGCAAATGACCCTTGGCGGATACAGCGCATCCAGAAAAGCGGCCTTACCTCCGCAAAACGGGCACGGCTTTAGGTCTGTATGGGTGTTATGCATAGTTGCCTCCGAAGATTCTTTTGACTTCAGCCCAAGACCTGAAAAGACGTTCAACACTTTGACCATGTTCAATAAGGCGCGAGAGGAGCTCGTCGTCGTAGGTATGCCTACACTTCACGTAGTGGATGAAGGTAGTTCCTTCTGAGATGAGACGACGTAACCTAGATTCCGCCTGCTTGTTGTCTTCCCTTGAGAATTCGTATCCCAGCATATAAGCATGCCGTGTCTCTGGGATTTCCCAAGACTCCCCATACTTAATGGTCGAGATAATAATTGAAGGGCTTCGCACATCAGCAGTAGATAGTGCTGCCCTCCACGCAGCAAGACGTTGCTCCTGCGCATCGAGACCGATACCTCCTTGTAAGACCCATACTCTACCGCCTCGTGCTTCAAGATACTGTTTAAGGTGTGGTATAGGGTCTTTGAACGGGGTAAATATTGCATATGAGCGTAGGCCACCTTCTTCGGCGTTATCTGCGATATCCTCAATTGCCTGTCCATGACTAAAGGTGTCAGACAATACTTTCGGACAGATAAGGGCCAGCCTGCTTTTGTACGTTTTGACCATGGTGTTCTGCGCGAAGATGAATCCACTTCCCTCGTCGGCATCTTCCAGATCGTATTCATGGAACATGGCTTGACGTAGATTATCGTGGATGTCTTTTTGCCAGGCAGGTAACGTAACATCCAATGTGTCCCTAAAGATTGGTGGCATGTCATGGACTTGATCTGCAGTCACATGAAACATATATGGTCTTACAACTCTACGCCAAGCAGCTTCGTTGCGCGGGCCTATAATCTGTTTACCGAAACCCGTCTCCTCGACCTCGCAGAACGCACCTACATAATTCCAGTATGAAGACCAGAATTTTTGGTCAACTAGATGTAAGCACGCCCAAAGGTCTTGAGGTCCCTTGTCAACCGCTGAACCAGACATTGGTATAAAATATTTGGTGTAACGGAACAGTTGCTTAAATAGGAGAAAGGTTTTGGAAGTTCTGCTCCGAAACACCCGATGGAACTCATCACATACGACAGCGTCAACACTTCCATCAGTCGCCCATCTTGGCAGACTTTTACTACTAAGAGTGCCCTCTTCCGCATTGCCTCGGAACCCAGAGTCTGAGAGAAACCCGGCATAAGTACATACGAAATACCTAACTGTAGATTTCTTGCCTGCGGCTGTCCACAGCTTTGCTCGCTGGGCCTTATTGCCGTAGATGAGTGCAATCTTGTCTTCATGGTTAGGGAACTTCTTGATGTCTCGGACATAAGCACCCATACCTTTCTCGGTAGTAAAGATCAGGACAGTAAAGCCAGGTGGCTTCACGATCTCAGGACCTTCAAAGATGGAGAGCACAGTAGAGGTTTTGCCTGTTCCTTTGTCCATCGACAAGATAAACCGCTTAGCCTTCAGGGCTTCATGCCTGGCCAGCAGCTGGTGATCCCAACCTTGCCAATGTGGCTCATCCCATAGCTGGGTGAGTCCAAGCTTCTCTACTGTGCTCTTGTAGTCCATCAGTTTGGCACCAGTTGTTTCATATGCACTCGGAGATCTTCATAGGCCAACTTACAGCCTTGACGGCTTCGACCATAAAGAACTCCAGTCACTGAGGATGCAAAGGCTAAGCACTTTGCCATAGTATAAGCCTTGTTGGGCTTAATACCTTGTGACAGAAGATAGAGGGCACTCTTGATGACCGCCATCCTCACATACTCAACCTTACGGTCGGACTCTACGATGTCAGAAGGGGATTTCGTCATCTTCTACCTCCTTCGGCAGCGGCTTGATCTCAGTCTGCGTAATCACCACGGATTCCGCAGCCTTTGGGGCTTCGACCTCCCAGATGATGTGGACTTCCTGCAGGTAGTCTTCATCCCACTGACAGTAGCCACTATCAGGTGCATGCTCAACCCAGTAGGTGATGCCATTCTTGTCAATGACACACTTCCTGATGATGCCGGTGAACTCGCCACCTTTGATGCCAACGGTTTGGCCAAATCTAAACTTCGGAATGCTCATTTACCTAGCACCTCTTGGCACTTTGATCCTCGGAGGAGGACCTGGTTGATACAGTGTGGTCTTTGAGTTGATGTAGGAGATGGCAGCATCAAAGAGGGCTACCGCTTCATCCTGAGATGCCGAGTAGGAGTTGTTAAAGTCCCACAAGGAAGAGAAGCCTTTCCGTTGAGCCTCTCCTCGCAACGCCGTATAGGCAGCTACCCAAGCTCCAGGATGAACATAAGGCTCCGCGTAGAACTTATCCCAACAGACCCTCTTTATCGCGCCATAGGGTGTAAACTTCTTGGCACTCAGAGAGTCAAACGGGACAATCATCTCAGCGGCATCTCTAGCCTCGCTGGCCTCGCCATTCGTCCAACCAAAGTCCTGGATGAGCTGGCGTGCCTGATCAAAGACGATGAGGAGTTCATCATCAGAGTTTGGAGCGGGCTTCCTGACATCTTTAGGATCAGCCGGCAGCATTTTGAGCCGCCTTCTGCTTGGTGTCACCCTTCACCACCTGAACACCCTTCATGGAATTCTTCCGCGAGGTGTTGTAATTCTTGGCCGACGTCTTCTTGGCGTCCTCAGCCTTCTGCTCAGTGTCAGCCTTCTTGGTGGAGGAGGCCGCGATCTGGAACTCTTGGTTGGTCTGGATGGTGACCACACGATTCCACTGTTCCATGATAGCAGGACCCACATCTTCAATATGGACCTTGCTCGGCTGCTTGTTCCGCCAGATGCTCAGCGGCGACTTGACCCGATAATAATCGGTATCCTTCGTCGTCACTCGTGTGCGTTCAAGCATTGCCCAAACTTCTTGGGTAAGAATGTCATGAGCACGCTCTCCCGCTTTAGTCAGCAAGACAGCCTGAATGACCTGAGACTTCTCAGCCCCAATGAGATCGGCGTAGACACCGAAGACGCCGTCGAAGTACTGACGAGCATTCTTGATGGCGAGAGGTGTGTTGGGCAACTGACCCATCGCAACCTGCAGCATCTTGAACCGATTCGGCGGCACCACCTTCGCAAAGGCATTGATGTTCAGATGGTTGGCAGGCAGTTCGAGTTTACCGTAATGATTCCAGCGCATTTGCGTGCTCCTAAAAGCGTTGAGGGTGGTGGTGTTAGAGGTTGAGGGAGCTCAGATCACGAAGTTCCTTGATCAAAGCTTGGGCTTCACTGTCATCCTTGAACAAGGAATCCAGAAGAGCCTGACTTTTCTTAGCCTTAGCTCTGGCAGTCAGATCGCGAATGATCCGCTTGCGCATCTCAGCATTGGCCTTGATGGTCTCGAAGATCGAGGTGTCGACCTTACCGATGATCCACTTGTACGAAGCAGTCGGCAGGTTACCCCAGTCTTCCAGACGAACCACAGTCACCACAGTGATGCCGTAAGACGGAGTATTAACTACAGCAAGATCACCTTCCTGCAGACCCATCTCAACAAAGCACTTGTAGGTGTATTCCTTCGTGCCACGAGCAGCACTGCCAGCACCCCATTGGGCGTCATAAGATTTGCCAGCCTGCTTGTCGACGCCGAACTTAACGATGCAGCGCTTCACTTGATGACCAAAAGTCGTGGTCTCTCCAAGGAATTCTGAGATGGCCTTTTCATCCGTCTCAAGTAGATTGTGCATCTCTTTAGTCGTGAGCATTTTTGCCTCCTGCTCTAGTATGTCAAACTCACCTTACATTTATATAATATCGCAGCTATGAGTTGACCACAATAGTCAAAAGAGAAGCTACCAAATTATTTTGCAACCTACCAAAAATCCCACTTTAATGGTCTCTTAGGAAGTTTCCAACGGTCTAAATGGAAGCTATGCCTAGGCTTACCATTCTGCCTAAGACAACGAAAGCCGCCTTTAGCACCACAAGTTGGGCAGTCTCTATCCAGCACTAGAGCCTTAGCACGTCGTGCTGCTAGCTTCCTCTTAGTTTCAGGTTTGAGGTCTATTTGCATTGGATTGACCTTGTTGCTTTGCTAGGGCCGCTGCCTTCTCTTTTGCACGGCGCTTCTTACGGTCTTCCCAAGACTCAAAAAGGTAGGTATCCCAAGTTCGTCCAGGAGTCTTAGTCGAGGACTTCCATTTAACCTTGTCAGGTGCAATCTCTTCAAGGTCACCTGTGACGTGACATGCAGAGGCAACTTGGTTTCGTGTAAGGCCATACTTGAGAGCAATCTCAGACATGGAGTAGTTCGAGGAATAATATTCCTTCTTGATCTCGAATTGTTCAGCACCTGTGAGACGACGTGTGGCCTTAAGGAGCAGAGGCTCCAATTTTTTGGTCACAGGATTTACAGCCATGTAAGTGTTGGTTGCAACACCTGCTTTTACCGCTGCTGCCTTTGCCGCCTTTGCCTCTTCGGTATTACGGAAGTTCTTAGGTGCTGTCCAACCTGTCTTGCGTTTTAATTCCTTCGGTTGCATGTTGATCATTTCTCCTGAGTCACTCGGGTTGAGAAGGCTCAGGATCATCAACGAAGATGGCCTCAGTAGGTTCAGCACCTTGGTTCTGGTACTTGCCAACGTAGGGTAAAGAGGTGGGCTCATCTAACAGATGAAAGACCAATTGAGCAATAGGCTGACCAATCTTCACCTGAACATGGTTCTGACTATGGTTGCTGAGCTCCAGCGTGATGTAGCCTTCCCAACCTGGCTCAAGTACAGTGTTCTGCAAAGCAAGACCACGGCGTGCCAAGGTGCTCTTATCATGCACGAAGGCTACGACATTCTTTGGAATCTTGAGTCTCTCAAGAGATGCCAGCAGTACAAATTCACCAGGCTTGACGAGCCATGCAGGAGCAGGACTGCTCTTATTAGCCCTTGTGAATAGTTTCCGATCAATGGACCCCACTCGTATATCGTAGCCTGCACTTGAGAGTCCGTAAGACATACCAAGGGCTGTCTTGGCTTGGCTGTAAGGCTCAATTCCCAACTCCCCTTCTGCTACCAGACGATCAATAGTTTGGGCTGACAAAACGGTCACAGCCATTCCCCTTTCCGACGACGATGATGCTTAGTAGTCTTAGACCATTTTCTTTGGTTATCCATAGTACCTTCCAACTGCTTACGCAGCACGAAGCAATTGTCCACTTCTTTGATAAAGGTCTGAACAGAGAAGGGAGGCTTCATATCCTTAAATTCAGCCCTATAGACGTCATAGAATTTGGCACAGCTTGCACGGACGGTGCATCTCTCGTTGTTGCACAGCAATGGACCCAAAGCCTCCGCATTAGATGTGGTAGACTCAGACTCAGAGGTCAATGGGGTCTCGGAAGCTGTCGAGAACGGGTGTCCTTGGAAGATCGTATCCACCTGCATACCCTTGATGCTTGAACTTGACAATTTTACCTAGAAGCTGCTCACGCTGATTCCATAACGACCTACGATCGTCTTGCGTGAAGCCCTTCATGACACCTATATTAAAGCGTTTACTACGGTCTTTCAAGAGTTCAACTGTAAACGACCCCAAATAATCTTTTGGTACAAGATTGTCCTGGTGTGCAGATCTCGAGGTCAAACCAAGCTCGTTGGTGATGGCTTCATTCTTGTTCTCGTAGGCAACTTCATAGCCCACAATGATGGCCTCATCATCCTCGAACCGTTTCAGTTTGGTGAGCTCTCCACCCTTTGGTGTTGCGCGTCCATTCTTATACATGCCATCCTTACGCCGCAGGATAGCACCTTCAAAGCCCTGTTCAAGAAACTTCTCTTCATACAAGTTGATCTCCGCAAGGCTACGAACCTCAAATGTTGGGCAACGCTTCACCAAGACCTTAAACTGGTAGGTATTTACTTCCCACAGCTTGAAAGGACTGCACCCAAGAATGGACTTGCGGATATAATAAGGATGCTCTGTGGTTGTCCGAGAGTCCCAGAGATCAAACAGGTAATAGGTGAATTCTTTCGTACCATCCATCGACCGAAGATCAGACATAGCTTGCCTGAACACATCAGGATGAATCGTGTCACCTTCATGAATGCCCGGAAGCATCTCGCCATCCCAACCATGAGTAGATACATTGAAGACCTTAGCAAATTCCTGGAGATACTTATTCGTCCAAGGCTTCCAAGATCTGGAATAGGCAACCCCTCGATCGAAGAGGACTCTCATACCATCAATCTTGGGCTGAATGTAGAGAAACTTGTCTTCCTTGAGATGGAGCGCCGTGCGCATCTCGTCGAACTTGGCTGCTAACATCGGTCGAGTCATTTTGTTTCCTTCTCTTTTGCCTGCTGCTTGAGCTTGTGTTCCCACGTCTTGCCGGAGAACCTACGTTGATTCCTTGCTTGTTCAGTCTTCGTCGCCCACCTACAATTATCAGGTTCGTAGTTGCCGTCTACGTTAATCCGATCCATTGTATGTTGCCTAGTAGGTGCTTTTCCCATATCCTCAAGGTAGTTTGCAAAGCCCTGAGGATTATCACGATGCCAACGATCACAGATCTTAATCCCGCGACCACCGTATGCCATATAGGAAACATGCTTCTCATAGCAGCACCGAAGATGCATGCTCTGCCAGCAGATCTTCTCATAGGCATAAGGATGAGGCGCCACCTTAAGTTTACATCCGCAGTGCGTCTGTGGATTAGGCTTTCTAGTCAAGTACTGAGTCTTGGTGTAGAATTCCTTACCACAAACGCACTTCACGAAAATGCGAAGGCCTTCTTTAAGATGAGCCTTCCGAATGATAGTCAAGTCACCGAACTTAGCACCAGCATGCAACGAAACAGATGCAGGCCTTCCAGTCGGCTTCTTAGCTTTTGCCTTTGCTTTTGGCTTAGCCACTTGCTATCCCTCTATCTATTATTTATTATATCATATTTCCCTGAAGTCCTCTATAGTCAAAAGAGGCTCCATTTAGGCGTTAACTTCAACCTCTGCCATACGTGGCATGTAGAGGCCACAGTAGCCACGACGCTCAGTTAGCGTATGCAGCTGCCTCTTGGCCTTGAACATGATCCTTGTAGTGTGTGCCACCAACGTCTGGTTAAGTTCGAAGATCCAGTTCTCAGGATCATTAGGTGGCCAACCCCAACGGCTCTTCATATTGTGTTCAGGTTCGATAGACCACCAGCCTTCTTTGTCCTTCACAATATAGACCAGACAAGAGGCTTCAGGATGATCAGTCCAATGCCATGCCATACAATCAGTGCCAATGCAACGTGCAACAGGAATCTGATCGCCTTCCTTGTTTGTAGTGTTGAGCTTGCCCAAGATTTCTGGGCAAATCTTTTGAGCAGCCTCAAAGAGGGTGAATTCATTGTCTTGCATTGTTTTGTTCCTTTACCCATTCTACAAGGGAGAGGCAGACGATTTCATAGTCATCTGCTTTACGGTGAGACTGTGGTGTAATCTTTTCATGTACAGTATCTCCACCTTCAAAGTCATATCCATAGGTGACTTGATACTTACCTTTGAGCCACCATCGGAAGGCTAACTTAGCATCCTGAAGGCGCGTGAAGAGCCGTGGTTGGGCTCTCTCACTAGGTTCTGTATAAGTGAACCCACGCTTCTGCTTACCGTCAAAGCAAGGTAGCCACCAGCCTGTAGACTTTTGGCGTATGGCCCAATAGACTAGGTGGGTTGGCTTTTCAAAATAGATATCAGCCATGTCACCAACCCTTATTAGGGAGCACCTCGAGGATGCCCAATGATTCGGGAAGGGGATATCCAATCACATAACAGACACCTTCCAGGCCAAGCAACTCTTGCCAGAAGTCTGTCATGATCAGATGGGTGAACCAGAGGCCACTCTTGTCAGTAACCTCTACAGCATACTCAAGGACTTCACCTTGGGCTTGATCAGCTGTAAGTTCACTAGGTGCTGCTGAGACCCTGACGCGCTTGAGTCGGAACTCTTTGGCATAGGAGTCGATCTGCTTTTGTGACAGCTCAACCTTGGCCTCTGCAGCTTTGGGACGAATCATGCCATTCTTGTATACCAAGAGGCCTTCGTCAATCATCTGCTGAGCCTTAGGGGAGAGCCCTTTGATTCGGGGCAATCCTTTGCCATGATTTGGCTTACCCAAATTTATGGTCTTTGATGCCTTAGGAGTGTTTGACATGATACCTCACAGCTCCACCGGTTTGTCTTGTTTCTTCCAGACCCTGTAGCCAGATGCACCATTCTTGGTGTCTTTGCGACAGGAGAACCAACCCGATCCACCGATATTGGTGCAGCAGGTGTTGAGGTAGGTGTTGCCGATAGGACCTTCAATAAAAATGGAGTCACCGACTTCACCTTCATTGTACAGCTTCCTAACCGCTGCAACTACTTCTGGATTGGTCTTTCGTTCCTCTAGAGGAATGCCTTTCTCGATTTCAATGGACATCACATCACCGTTCCTTTTTGATTAGATTCTGCATATCAAGCTGTCCACCGCGACGCAGAGCACCAAGATAGTTGCAGATCTGAAGCCGTGTACTCAAAGGCACTACACCATCGTTCGCAAGAGCATTAGTCTCACGCCAATTGAACAAGATGTGCATTTTCTGTGCCGTCGTCTTTCCCTTCATACTCAGCCTAATGACTTGCCAGTCTTCTGCTTGCACACAGTACTTCTGTGCAGCTTCAGGTGAGATCCCAAGATCTTCATCATAGATCCAACCCTTATTCAAGTCATCAGTCGCAGCACGAATCATTTTAGTCTCCAGAGTTGTTAGCCAGTCAGCTAGCCATATATTAATTATATAGCTGGCAAATATAGAAAGCAACGCTTGGTCTATGTGTCAGGGTCTTCTATGAACTTACCATCCATCCATCGACCAGGTTTCATCTTCGTGAGTTTGAACTTAGTCCCACGAGCCTCGTCAATTGATGCACGGATCTCTGGAGACATTCTACGCTCAGTGCCTTTAGGTGTATATCCTGAGTCCTTAAATACAAACTGCGGAGGTTTACCTTCAAGGACGTTACAGATTTCATCACCCCACATTTGGGTCATCATCTGGTTCTCAGCAGTGATCATCTTATGATCGATATCTACCGTAAGAGACACAGCCTGTAGGATAGCACCAAAGCGCTGGAGTCGTTGCTTGGAGCGAACCAACGGGAAGTAGGATACCTTGACATCCTTAGCAACAGGTGCCAAAGTTGGAACAGAACAACAGATTGCCGACACCATCTTCTCAGCACCCTTAAAGGCATGCAAGATGTCAATCACCTTTTGATCCGTCCAATATGCTTCCGTATCTTCCATGTTGCCTGACACAACGCATACACCATCGAAGTGATCCAGTTCTTCCTGCTCAACCACTTCATAGACAGTGCGTTTGATTGTGTTAGGCCTTAGAGTCAGTTCATCTCGAATGAGTGTGCTCTGGGATACGACCTCAAACGTATGACCTCTAGCGTTCAAGACGCCAAGCAGAGTCCATAGTTCGTGACCGTTATACCTCTTAGCACAAATAACGAGTACGTGACTCATTTTGTGATGAGGCCTTTTTCCTCGGCAAAGCGCTTAGCAACTTCAGCACCATCAAGAGGCACTGGCTCGAGGTCTCGAAGATGACCTGCAGCTCCTTCAGTCGTTGCCATCTCGGCAGCGTATTCAGGATTCACAGAACCATCATTGTTCAGATCCAAACGCATAAGATGCAGAGCACCTTGGGCAGAAAAGATCTTAATAGGCAGGCTGTGAGACTTCACATAGGCAGAAAGAACAGCCCTCAGGTAGGTAGGATTCTTATCGAACCCAGTCAGGTCAAGCTTTGCGACCTTAATGTTTGCCTCCATGAATGACTTGATCAGGGGATAGCTAACACGACCCCGACGACCTAGACGTTCCGTTTCAATCTCAGCCGGATTGACCTCTACGAACTTAACCATCACATTTCCTTTCGTGGTATCTCGTACCATAGCATGGCTTGACAGATATTGCACATACTCAATTATTCTATATGAGTTTTGTATGTGCATCAATAGTCAAAAGATAACTATTATTTGGTCTGTCCAGTATAGAAGAACATGTGTCGTATAATGTGACGGCTTGCATCCCGAGCGTGACGCTGTCCAGGATCATATAAGTTCCAGGCTTTCAGCTGATTGTCTGTTGCCCAAGATTTTGCTTCCTGAGCCATCTGGAAGTGAACAGGGAGTAAATGGAGCTTAGCCATAATACGAATTGCACCGATCAATTGTGGTGTATGCAATCCTGCCCAAGAATGTGTGTCAGCTTTCCAAGCATAGACACGGTAGTCTTCACAGACAATCTCTAGACCTTCAAAATTATAGTTCAGGTCTTGACGCAGCTGGTTAAGGATAGCGGAGTATCCCTCTTCAGGACTCTTAGTGACTAGTTGCCGCAGGGTAAAGGTGCCCTCTTGTGGATTCCAATATGCATAGCCAGTAGTCTCGCCTGGATCCAAGCCAACAATAGGGTGGCAGGTATTTTCCGTGAATCTATTAACCTTGGCTTGGTCATGATAACTCTTCAACATGGCATAGAAGACCTTAGAAGGCCACATTGGTTTAGGAACTACCTTCTTTGAATCGTTTGTCATATGTACTACCTTCTCATTTGGCCAAAATTAAACCCCTGAGACAGGAGGCAAGACTGTCCCAGGGGCGACAAGGTGGAGCTAAACGACCCGGACACTAATCGTCCAGCTACAACACCTCATCTGTCTCAGTAGCTCAGTAGCGAACCGTAGTGCTGCCAGCTTGATTCAGGTCTTGGGAGACTTGATCAATACCAGCAGACACAGCCGTGCCAATCAGAGGGATCTGCGACGCATCTTGTGCAATAGTGTGTGCTACGAGGGACACAGACTTACCCGCACCTCGAAGCAGTCCGTTTACGTACGTAAAAAGATTCGTCGAGGCGAACTGGATGGCACTATTGGCAACATCCTCAATGGCAGGCACTGCAGCTCCAGCACCACCAGTCTTGACAGCAATGTAGGAGTCAAGGGCGGCTTGGATGGCAATAGCTAGTTGATGTTCAGCAGACACAACGGCATAACCAATACGGTCACCAGTGTTGGTCACAACAGCCGTCGGAATCACAGCGGCATTAGTGTTGTTCTGCGTAGCAGGGACAACTTGTCCAGAGGCAGGAGTATTGAGCGCTTGTTGAACAGCGTCTACGTGAGCGGATTGGGCACCGGTGACCTTGGCAACTACGCCATTGACTGCACCAGTGATAGCATCTTGTGCGTCTTGAGGCAGAAGACCAACAACTTTGGTCACCTCAGTCTTGACAGTGTCGAGGCCAGCCAGCGCCTCATTGAACAGGTTTAGTGCTTTATCATAGGGATTCGAATTAGACATTGCAGCCTCCTTGGCCATGGGCCTTTGAGAGTACAAAAATAGGGAGCATGAAGCCCCCTATTCTCGTCGATTGTCTTACTCCGCGGGAGTAGCTTCAGCAGCGGGCTCTTCAGCCGACTTCGCCTTCTCAACACCCTTGGTGGCCTGGAAGACAATCTGATACGGAACGTTGCGACCTTCCAGACGCGTCAGCGTCTTGGCAATCGGACCACGGTCGATACCCTTCTCACCAAAGAGCTTCAGGATGAAGTCCTTGCGAGTCACTTGTTGTCCGACTTCACCACCGAACTGCGCAGCAGCTTCTTCGTCGAGCGTCAGGATGACCTTCGGGCGCGAAGCCTTCTCAGTCGTAGTACCTTCCGCAGGAGTACCTTCAGCACCTTCGACGGCCGGAACTTCAGCTTCGGTCGTGGCGGCGGATTCTTGAGCATTACGAGCCATAATTAAATGCCTTCTGTTAGGGTTCTTGAGAGTCACATGACATCTCTTGCTTACATCCTTAATTTATAGGAGAAGCGTTTAGTCATCAATGGGCGAAATGCTGGTCGACCAGAATTTATTTTGGCCCATGCTTCTCTTTAATAGGGGTCAGCCTCTTCTCGGATGGCCTTCATGTTCATCTCAAGGCCTGGACCACTAAAGGCCAATTGCGGTGAGTTGTCGACCTCTTTGTTTGGTCGTACGACATAAGCTACCTTGCCCGGTATATTGTCTGGTACAATATTGCCCAAGGATGCCACTGAGTGTTTATTAGCAGCCATGTAGCGTTGCAAAGAGCGGGCATTAGCAAGTATAGTACAACCATTAAACTGTTCCTGTTGTGAAAGCCAATCAACCATCTGTTGGCCTGTAAATGACATGTGCTCTAGTTGGGATGGATACTTGTTCCGAATGTGGTCTGCAAAGCCAATAATGCCTTCCAGAGCCCAGTCAGCGTCAGCCATCTTAGAGTCACGACCAACTTCCAAGTGACCTGGTATCCAGCTCGCATCCCAGCCCATAGTGGTAGCTGCCAGGATCAAAAGCTGCTCCACGTTAATCAGACGGTAGCCAGCCTTGAACCTAGGATGCCATTGCTGATCAATTGTGGCCAATAGTTTTTGGGCAAAGACCAACATATGAGCAAGCCACATGGCTCGGCCACCACGTTTCTGGAGTTGTGCAACTTCCCAGTCAGCATCATACTTCAGTTCGACATCGACGCCTTTGTCAAGTTCGGTAATGATGGCTCTCTGCAGGATGTCAATGTTAGTGAAGGGTTGTTTGATAGCAGTGATGCCAAATACCACTCTAACTGGAATCTTGACAACGTCTGTATCTGAATACAACTTCCGCTGTTCAATTGTCGGATGCGCCTCCGTAACGAGTCGACATATTTCGTCTGAGAGTCGTTGACGTAGGTCGTTGTTGGTGAATTGTACGTTGTCGGTGATGTGCATTGCACCTGACTTAGCGATGCTGGCGTTCCAATCTTTGATGTCATTAGGAGAGTTCCTAAGCTTTACCGAACCTGTAAGGATACTGAGGCGTAGTGCATAGAGAGTAGACTTGCCTGAACCTGCTTCGCCGGTAGTGATTTCAACGGGCAACTGAGTACCCCGCCACCTGTAAAATAGAGGCGACACATAATAGAGGAGGGAGAGGAGGCGTCGATGCTTATCGTCATCACTGTCTTTAATGCGGGCTTCCTTAAGCGTCTCGTACCACCAGTTTGGCGTGCCTCGTGTAGTTTGCGCTGCGTAGAGGGCGATCTTGAAATCCTTGACCGAGAGATCTTCCGCAATTCCGGATTCAAAGAGAACGTTGTCTGAACCGTTATCAACAACTTTGACTCCGTCTTTGGTGACTTTGGCCATTGTTCCTGCGTCGATCTGGTAGTAGAGAGTGTCTCCACGCCAGGTAAGGACTTTTTCTGGGTAGACATCTTCAATAGGCTCCTCTCCAGAGTATTGGCTTGCCAACCAAGACATTACCTTATTGTCCGAGAAGCCAAGGTTGTAGTGCTTGTATAGGAAGCGTCCAAACGGCGAATCTGCATGTTCAGGTTGAAAACCAAACTCTACCTTTGTAAGGGACTTATCAATATGGGAAAAGTAATAGAGACTCTTCTCATCAGGAGATCGCAGCCTTTGTCCCTTAGAATCCAAGTCTGCCAAGATAGCCATGCCAATGGCCATCTGTTCAGGCCTTCCCATCTTAGCCTTGGTGAGACGCCTGTTGACAAAGTCCTTGATATTAGGGTGCACTGGAAAGGCGCTTTTCTTAGCAAGGCACTCGTTGATCTTGTCATTCACTTGGGCAATGCCCTTAGCACCTAACGCTATCACATCGTCAAGTCCAACCTTCTGTACCTTACCATCTACAATAGGTGCATCGAGGACAATGTGTCGTATGTGCTTATGCGCAATGCCTTTATGACGTAGCTCAAAGCCAAGTTGGGCGGCAGCTCTTTGGACTTCGAACTTGTAACCATTTTTCTGGTCAGTGTCAAAGGCAATGATGATCGTGATGTTCTTACGGATCACCATATTGATGAAGTCCTGAAAGCCAACAGCCATCACGTCTGCGCCATCACCAACAGGGACCCCTGCAGGCAACTTAATAGAGATCATTCCGTTGGTTTTGGTAGCAAGGGTGGAGTCTTTCGGAAGGAGCAGAGTTCGCGACTTCCACGAGTCAACCCCTGAGAGAGCAATGCACGGGATTCCATGTTTAACCGCTGCTGCAGCTTTTTTCTCTCCTTCCGTGATAAGTATGTATCGGAAGTCATGGTCAGACTCGAGGTGCTGGATAAGTCCCGCAAGTCTCGGTGGACAGTAAATGTGATTTTGACTGTCTGCCAATTGTCGATATTTGACTTCTGGTGCGTCATAGATCTTGACCCTATAAAATGGTAGGGGCTTCCCCTCCATGTCAAAATATGGGATTACGTATCCATCAGAGCCGAAGGGTGCACCAGTTGCAGTCTTCTCTGCAGGTGACATAGGCTTAGCTCTAATGTCTTCTGGCCGCAACCCAGACTTTGCCAGTTCCTCAATCATACGTTCAGGGTAGAGACTCTTCACAGTAGAAGTGGCGTCGGCCATGCTTATGCATCCTCACCAGGAGCCAGAGGACCATCTCCATTCTCATCAAGTTCGTCAGGCTTATCTTTGATACCATCAAGCACTTCTTCAGGAACTTCTTGACCTGCTTTAGCCGCTTCGTACCCTTTGAGCCAGGCTTGCTTCTCAAGTTGGTCCAGACGTGCAATGGTGATCGGAGGCCAAGGCATATCAGGCAGATGGTAGACGCGCTTAGTACGGAAGTTAGAGATCGTAGTCTGACAGATCATACGACCTTCTTCTTGCATCCGCGCCAACGGACCTTCCCAGACCCTAGGTGGTGTTGCAGGGCCAAGGCTCATCTGGATATGCCCACGAGTCATGTATGGCGTATACTTAAAGTGACGAGTCAGCTTTGTAACCAGCCACCAATAGGTATCATCAGCTAGTGCAAGTCCTTTACGAATAGCCTGAGTCGTGATCGTATGGATCCTGCCGTTAGCCTCTACCTGAATAGATTCTTCACCTTCAATAGGAACAGTGCCCTCTGCGGGGATATTGATCTCAATCTCGGACATGATGGTACCTTTAACCTCTAGTAGGGAGAATGCGAAAGTGGGTCTAGGATGTAAACAGAAGCCAGTAGGCTCAAAATAGTAACGACAGCAAAAGCAACCCACGCCCAAGTAACAGCATCCTGACGTTTAAGATCTAACTGCTTCTCGTGCAGTTCCAAAGCCTTCTTAAAGGCTGCTGTCATTCGTAGGGTTTCCAGGTCTTGCGGAATTTCCGACTCTTCTCGTTCTGTGGACATGCTTGTATCTCCTGCTTAATATACCGCTTGAAACCCAATGCAATGGTTGCAGAGGTGCGGCCACCAAGTAGCTGACCAATAAGTTTAAACGTCAGCCACAACTCGGTTCTAAGCCTGTAGATCACTTCATCCCTTATGGCGGACAGATCATCTGTTATCCGCGGGCCTTTAAGCATGTCCACAGGTATATTATAGTAAGCACAGTGCAGGTCTATAATCTCTTCAGCCATAGACAGATCACTCACTGTGACGTGAATATCATCTTTTACTGCACTGCCCTTACCACGTGTCATTTCAGAGGACTTTCCTGGTGAAGCACGTTAGGTCCTTCAGGTGGGGCATTAGCTGCATTGGCGTTGGCGGCCGCAGCAGCAGCAACTGCATCTTTAACCGTGACGTTCTCTTCACCAGACATATTCATAGCCACTTCTGCCTGAATAACAAGCTGGATATGTTGTTGCCACTCATTGAACCAGGCGATCTCATCCCCAGTGGCTTCAATCTGGTTGGCATTAACATCGATGGGCTTACCAGCCACTTCAATGAGAGAGGTCTTCTTGACACGTTGCCTACAGATGGCATGAAGGATAAGAAAAGTTCCAATGAGAAGGAGCTTCTGTGTGCGAAGTTCAAATCGAGTCATAACGATGTTGCTCCATATCGATGATGTCTTCGCAGTCGGCGACCTCAAGATCAGGTTCAAGCTTGAGCTTCTTGGCCAGTTCAATGATTTTGGCGCGAGCACGATCTGAGCTCAATCGCACTTGAGTCACTTGGGTCAGCTTCATAACATAAGCTTCGCCACGAACATTGCCTTCAAGCTTGTCGGTAGGAGTCATCTTCGAGTCAATGACACCGTTAAGGGTGTTGATCACCTTCTTCAGGTCTTTCTCAAGCTCCTTCATGACGCCAACTTCGTCCACCAACCGACTTGGTGTATAGTTCGCCATGTTGGGAAGAGTCGGTGCAGCCCAAGGAAGCAGATTCTTGATTGCCTCGTTGTACCGTTTCTCTTTCTGCTCTTGGGTAAGGGTTAGTTTCTTAGTAGCCATGGTGTACCTCTGCTTGCTGCGCTTGTATCTAGCGGGTGTTCGGTGGTGAGCCGTGGTGGGCAAATAGCCTCTATTGGCGAGTTGGGCCATGCAGCCCTTTCGTTAGCCCCTCTTGATGAGCTTCTGAATGAGAACCAGTGTGGTATGAGACTCAGTATGTTCTTTTAAGGTCCCAAGTATGGCATGCATCGCGGCCAATGTGGAAAGATTCTGGCAGGATGCTGTAAGCGTGGTGATCATAGTGCCAATAGCCGTCAGGATCATAGTATCATCCAACGTATGCACCTTATCCTGGTAGAGCAAAGTCTCCAGCAAGGCAGCACACGTTAAGCCAATAGCTTCACGGTTCATAGCTACTTCTGCATATTGCCCTTTGACATGCTCTGGAAACATCTTCTGGTAAGCCTCATTGGCCTTCAGATGATCTTCAAGAGACATGTTCTTGAGTCCTGAGATAGTAGCTTCAACATATTCCTGATCAAATCCTGAACGCTCTTTCAACGTCTTTGCCATGTTGCCTTGCCTCGCTCTGTATGTAATACCTATATAGTATCTAAGAGCTTTGGGGCTTTCAAGAGGGATAATACAACAAGACCAAAAGAAACTTTGAATGACCTTCTCAACCCATCCGGGCTTTGCTTCAAAGTGCTATATATTATAATGAGTACCCAAGAAGCACTGGGAGTCTTTGGACTCTTGATGACCCATATGTTATGCGTTAAGATTAATATATGCTGCAGGAGGCACTATTGGCAGACTATAACAACAGCGACCGCTGCGCGGTGTCCAATGGCTGACTATAGCTTCAGAGTTAACCGTCACCATTCCATGTGCTTAGCTAAGTGGACTGGCAACAAAGAACCTGAAGAAGTCTATACCATAACGGCACTTGGCAAAGGCAAATGTGATTGTCAAGGTAGTTGGCGCCAACCATACTGTAAGCATCGGAAGATGGTAGATCACGTTTTAGGCATCCTAGGATCGTACAAGCTTGATGGTGACTACTTATGGGGTGCCTTATATGACGAAGACAAAGACCTTCTGTATCTGAGCATAGACAATGAAGGTATTCCTATGACAGGTGCAGTAGACATAATGGAAGAGATCCGTCACAGAAGAGGGAACTAACTGACATGACCAAGAGAAAAACACCGGCAACGCCTACGCCTACGCCTAAGAAGCAACTCAATGCTCTGCCTCACGAGACCAAAGATCTTGGTCAAGTAATCAAAGAGGCCAACCAGAAGACCTTGGACCCTCGTGCACCTAGCATTGACCCCAAGACCAAGCGAGTTCGTAAGCCTAAGGTCGACGCAAATAAGCCCATCACGCCGCCTATTACGCCTGCAACTCCTGAGCAAGCCGCGAAGTTTGCTCCCCCTCCACTCGTTGGTGGCGTTAAGCCTCTCAAGCCTCTCACCTCTGATCGTCTGGATGCCTTGGGGTTCCCGAATCCTAACCTGATCACGGATGAGGAACTTAAGGCTGATCTGGAGATCCATGCTCCTACGCCTACACCGCAACAGCTGGCTAAGAAGGGTCTCTCTACTGACCATAATGATCTCCATGCTTATTGGGCTGACCAGCTCAAGCGTGAACGTCTCAAGTCGACCATTATTCTGGTTCTTGGGGTCTCTATTGCTCTTTGGGCAGGTATCTTTATCCTGTCTAAGGCACTTGTTCATCCCTAATAGCCACAAAAGGAAGGCCACATCTTATGGGTGTGGCTTTTTCTTTACTTGACCTCCTAACGCTCGATACTGTAGACAATGTTTAGATCAACTGTAAGGGTTAGTCTTATAAGCCTTTGTTTTTATTAAGGAATTTAAATAGATCTCTGTTTCTCTGGAAAGGAAATATTCAGAAATTGATAAGTGAAATTAAACTAAGCAGGAGGAATAAGGAATATGAATAGGAATAGGAATAAGGAATGTGTAAAATATGTGTAAAAGGAGTGGAATAAGTATGGAATAAGAAACTATAGAAAGACTATTGAAGAACATTAGAAACCAAGTGTATATTTATATATAGTAGAAAATGCGTCGGTTCGATAGGATTATCTCAAATTCCTTAATGAAATCAACGAGATAACCGATCTTACGAGCGTTCGGCGACAGTATCGACAGTTTTGATTCCTCAACAAGGAAAGGCAACTAGATGGCAATGGCAAGAGAATATCGGCGTAAGGAAGGATATATTCCTTACATGTTTAATGATCCTGATAGGAAACCTGTTCGAGGTAAGCTTATTCAGGCAACAGCCTTTATGTTGGTCAACAACAAGCACAAGAGCAAAGACATCCCTGAGAAGCTTTGGCCTTACCAGAAGAACAATATGGATGAATGGCTGCGCCTTTGTATTAGGGCTTTGGATTCTGCAGAGTTGTTCCACATCTTTACCGGTTTGAGGTCTATGACATCTAATGCCCATCTTGACCTAATCTATATGGTCAATGATGGTGATGGCCCATTACAAGGTAAACAAGCCAACCAAAACACCTTTACCTACAAATTTGGGCCAGAGATTGAGGCTCAGGGTTATGTGGGCTACTTACGTGTGACTTTAGATTCTGTGCATCACTCTACCGTGTATCAGCAGAAGAAGAAGCTGGTAGCTCAAGGTAAGCTCCCTGAAGATGCTATTCAGACAAGGTTTAGGCCTAAACGCCGAGATGGTAAGCTACAAGTTGCCTTGAGTGAGATAGATCCTGCTACCTACGACTTCGACGATGCTCCTCCCCGCAGTTACATGTATCTGAATGGAACCTGGTGGTGGAAAGGTGATGAAGTCAATTGGCGGTTGAGCCCTGAACGTATTCAACAGCTTGGTCTTCATCCCCTTAAGCAGAACTGGATTGGTCAGCTTCCACAGAACCCTGCAGGTGAACAATAGAGAGGTACGCACATGGCAAGAGCAGTCTTATTCATTGAAGGTGAGGTTCGGGGCTCTAAAGGCCTTCATGCACCTAAACGGAACTCTGGCACTGCTGCATGGGCTAAGGATGTCCTAAAGCTCTTTGCACGGGAATTGGCTGCCGACGGCAAAGGATATGAGAACCTACGCTGGGATCGAGTCTATAACCAGTCGGTGACTGAAACAGAGATCAGGTTCCTGTGGGTTGTCAAAGAGGTCCATATCGGGATCATTATTGATCGCACGGCCAATGCTTTGTGTACCTGAAGACAATATCATCTTTTGCCCATTGATTTCGGTTAAAGGCTGATATACTATATACATAGAGGCAAGCTACAAGGAGGTTAAGTCATGTCGGTGGGGACACATAAGCACAAAGACCAAGAAGAGCCAGAGGTTAAACTGGTCTGGTTAATCTTGCCTGATGGTTCAAGAGTACAAGGCTCGTTGCCCTTACTCAAAGACATTCAGCTACCGCCCTCTAAGACAAAAAGCCATACCATCAGATGGCTTTGGGCTGTGGGCTTCTCAGTCCAGGAGATTTCCAACGGACTTGGCATCAAGTATCAGATGGTTCGGAACATAGCGTACTCTGAACCCAAGAGAGCCGCCCGTGAGGATCTAGGGTCTTTGGACATTAGGCTCAAGAAGGCAGCAGACCTCGATGACGAAGACTTCATGATCCAGCAGGCAATGGACGGAGCCCTAGAGGCATCCTTGATGGTAGGACGCAAGGCTCGAGCCAAGACAGCTGCACAGATCAAGATGCAGAGTGGCTACGATCCTGATCACGACAATCCAGATTAGGACTAACTTTTAGGACCTCTATGGAGGTCCTAATTTGTAGGCTAGGCAAAAAAGAACCCCAGAGCATTGAGCCCTGGGGTTTTTAGTTGTCTGTCTGGCAACAGATTCCAATTCCAATTCCAAAGCCAATGGTTAGATTGGCACACCATTCGTCCGCAAGACCAACATTACCTCCAGCAACCATATAGGCGCAAGCCCACCTATCACCAACCCGATAATACCCCACATCAGTATCATCCAACCACTGTGTCTGCCGTGATATTTGCCGTGTCGCATCTAAGCACCTTAAATCTGCATCTATTTTTATTATATAGCACCTCCCTTAAGGAAGCAATAGTCAAAAGAGGCTCTAGGCAACTTTTTATACATTATATATTATATATGAAATTGTCAGAAATTAATTTTGCCTGTGTCTCCTTTTGCCACTATGA
>Ga0007806_1000158_pt1 | contig 22256 bp, 23 predicted proteins | sample CryBogCBE18Aug09_FD_71192 | JGI IMG/M metagenome (GOLD analysis project Ga0007806, IMG submission 71192) | Freshwater microbial communities from Crystal Bog, Wisconsin, USA - CBE18Aug09 | ecosystem: Environmental > Aquatic > Freshwater > Lake | place: Crystal Bog, Wisconsin, USA | collected...
GGCGGCTTGTGGTTTAATGGTGGCTATAATAACTCATACAACTCTGACCCAATGTATATTGTTGGTAGATATCAGACTGGTAACGTGACATCGTTAGACGTGTATATTGGTGATGATGGTAGGAATAACTCAGTAGGTCCAAATAACGGTTGGGGCGGCCAAGACGGCAGTATTGACTATTTCACTCTTAGAACTACCAACGGCTATGTACAACATATTTTTGGTGGTGACGGCGATTATGTACAAGGTAGAAATCACTTTGTGCCATACGGCAGTGTCTATGCCAATACATTTTATTCTTATAACAATAGCGGTTACTATTCAACACCTAACGGTACTACAAACTACAACACAATGATAGCGTATAGTTATCAAGGTAACGGTAATGTTGGCGGCACCGGGTCAGCATCATGGCACCCAAGTGGCATGTATTCTGGCGGTACACAGTGGTTGTATGGCGACATGTATCGTAATGGTGCGGCAGTTTATAACGGCGGTGTTGCTTATTATACAATCATGTATGATAACAATAACAGTGGTTATTATTGTGATCCAAATGGTACAAATAGCTTTTACCAAACGTACACAAACATATCTCAATATGGTTCAAGTGGTAACTGGAATCAAGACTTTTACAATGCTCCGGCTGGTACATATAGATATGGCGGTGACGTGGGTGCTAACGGAAGCAGTAACCCAGGCGGTTCTTGGTGGATGCAACAAAACTTCCGCCATACCAACGGTGGTAGCTATTGGGGTACACAGGTTGCGTGGGGTTGGGAAGATAACGCTAACAGACTGGCAACACGTAACGTTAGTAACGGTAACTGGGGTGGTTGGGTTTATTATATAAACAGTAATAACTACACTGGTTACAACAGTTATGGTTCTATCTATTTTACCATTGGATACGATAACAACAACAGTGGTTATTATATAGACCCAAACGGTACTAGTCAGTTAAGTTATGTTCTAGCAGATAACTGGTTCCGTCCTCAAGGTGCTACTGGGGTGTATTTCCAAAGTGTGGGTCGCGGACTACGAGCAGCAGATTATGATGTAAGTTATGGTAATGTATCAACATACGGCGGTGGCCTAAACGGTTGGTCAGGGTGGTCAATTACACCAGGTAACTGTTCATACATGAGTAATGGTGGTGGTAGTGGACTTTATGTACCTGGGGTAGGACAATGGACAATTTATAGTCCGCAGAGTGCTACTTATGTGTCTGTTGGCACTTCTGGCTATAACAGTGGTTACAATGTGACATTAAACGGTAGCGTGTACTCTCAAGGTAGTTTATATTCTGCTGGTAACGTATATGCATATTCTGATCGTCGTAAGAAACGAGAAATTACCACCGTGGAAAATGCCTTGGATAAAGTGCTACAACTACGCGGTGTTTACTATTACAGAATCTACGATCCAGTTTCCAATATAGATCCAGTAACTGGCGATGAACTGAAAGATTATAAGTTATTGGCTCAAGTGGAAGATCGACAAATGGGTGTTATTGCTCAAGAAGTTGATTTAGTAGTACCAGAAGTTGTACGCTACGATGACATAAACGATGAGTACAGTGTTAGTTATGGTAATTTTGCTGGTTTGTTTATCGAAGCCTTTAAGGATATGAAGAAGGAAATTGACGAGTTAAGAGCAGAGTTAAATATGCTAAAAGGACAAAAATAAAATGACTATTAATAAAACTGTTATCATATCTGGAATACGTTATCATTCCGCAGATGTTCAACCAAATCCTGAAGATGAGGATGTGCTTTTTGTTGATACTAGAACAACATTTACTGAAACTGATACAGGACAAGAAACACACAGGCATGATGTTTACCGATTAACGTCAACTAGTGATATCGCCTCTGAGCCAACAATTGTCCAAGCAGTTTGGAATGTGATATTTGGTCAAAGCGCATTGGATCAAGCGGCGCAGGCCATTGCGGCCGCAGCGGCTTTAGCGGCTGCAACAACATCCACATCCACTTCGACATCAACTGTAGTAGTTAACCCTTAATAAACAATGACAGCAATAGTATTTCCATCAAGTCCATCAGTAGGTACACAATTTATTAGTCCAATAGGACAAGAATATGTCTACGACGGGGTAGGCTGGACTACTAGCCCTAGTAGCAATCAAGTCGGGTCCACTAATTTAGGTAATAGTTTTAGGTACAGAAGTATCTACACACGTGGATACACTAGTTGTGGATATCAAAATAGTAGCCCATGGAATAATTGTAATCGTACCGTCCATGCCACAGATACCACGACAAATTTAGGTACACTATATAACTATACCAGTTCATATATTTGTGGTGGCTATAGCGATTTTAATCACTATGTTTACGGCAATGGGTCAAACGCTGTTGGTGGCCAAAGTACTATCACTGGAACCATGAGCATGATCACTGAAACTGGTCGAGGTAATAGTTCTAGTTGGAATACACAATATAGTAGAGGTGATTGTGGAGTATTAATGAACGCAGGATTGACCTGTGCTTATATATCTGGATCAGGTACTAGTGCCACTGATCGTCATGTGTTTGCTACAGATACCATATCTACAGCACAGGCTGTTATGAACAATACACAATCAGGTGGTGCTGTTACTGGTTTTTATGGTCAATACTACGGCTATTTGGTTGCTAGCGGCAGTACACAATTTAACTTTACTACTGAAATTTGGGTCGGAGCAAGTTTATCAACTTCTGGCTGTGACGGACACAGCAAGTCTTTAAGTAGCAAGTATGGATGGGGTTATGTAAAAACAGGAACCTATGCCAGTACAAGCAACATGCAGGTTCTTAACGATACAACACAAGCATACATAACTGCTACAAATAGTCCAGATGTATCCGGCGAAGAAAACTATCAAATTGGACAAGATTGGGGATATTGTATTGGCAATTATAATGGCTCACAAAATAATAATTCTTATAAGGTCACGTATGCTACTCACGCGGTCGTAGCAGGTGGTTCAAATATGCAACCTAGTGGACATGGTGGTATGAGTTCAGGCACTTGCGGGACCGCCAGTGCTAGAATTTGTGGTAGCATCGCAGGGGGCTAACATGGCAGCGATAGTATTTCCATCCAGTCCATCAGCAGGCACACAATTTATTAGCCCTTTAGGTATGATGTATGTTTATGATGGCACTGCTTGGACTACAACTCCCAGTACAAACCAAATTGGTTCAACTAACCTAGCTAATAGTTTTAGATACAGAAGTATCTATACACGAGGATATGTAAGTTGTGGTTATCAAAGTGGCACTGCTTGGAATAATTGTAATCGCACAGTTCATGCCACAGATACAACTACTAATTTGGGTACAATGTTTAATTACGTTTCTGCTTATGTTTGTGGTAGTTTTAGTGATTATAATCACTACATTTATGGCAACGGTTCTAACTACTATGCCGGTAGTTCAACAATCACTGGCACCATGAGTATGGTTACTGAAACTGGACGAGGCAATAGCTCTAGTTGGAATACACAGTATAGTAGAGCAGATTGCGGTGTATTAATGAACGCGGGCTTAACTTGTGCGTATATTACTGCAGGCGGAACAACGGCCACTGATCGACATGTATTTGCCACAGACACTATATCTGTATCACAAGCTGTTATGAGTAATACAGTATCGGGTGGAACCGTAGGAGCTGGCATGTTTGGCCAGTATTATGGATACATAGTAAATAACGGTGCTTCTCAGCTTAATTTTACTACTGAAATATTTGTCGCTGGATCGTGGGGCGGATTAAGTACAGATGGTCAGCCTAAAGCATTGAGTAGCAAATATGGTTGGGGATATATTAAAAACTCTAGCAATACTGCTAGTTTAAGTTTATATGCGTTAAATGATACTACCCAAGCATTTATTACTACAACAAACACACCAGATGCTTCGGGCGAGGAAAATATGCAAATTGGTCAAGATTGGGGTTATTGTTTAGGTAATTATGACGGTGCGCAGAACAATAATGCTTATAAAGTTACATATGCCACACATTCTTGTGTAGCAGGCGGCTCAAACATGCAACCTAGCGGACATGGTGGTATGAGCTCAGGTTGGTGTGGTACTGCTAGTGCTAGAATTTGTGGTAGCATCGCAGGAGGTTAATTATGGATAGATATTTTTTAGCAGAGTTTGAACATGTAATTCCCTCAATGGACGGATTCAAGTACATGGGTAGTCACGATTGGTTTCATTATTGTAAAATAACTGATGAGCTTTATAATTCACCAGACAATCCTGTGGCCAACTTAAATCATGTTGAAATTACAGAATGGCAAGCAACAGAAGGTAAAAGATTTTATTGTGAATCTCGACCATACCGAAGTGCCTATAGTGATATTGAAGGATTAGAACCAGATCCAGAATCACTAGCCAAAGGAAAACGTAAAACTAAAGTATACTACACTGACGAAACAAGGGCTCAGGTTTTGGATCTCATGAAAAAAGCCGCGGTACTTATGATTGAAAACGAGTATGATACCAGGAATGACAGATCAGGCGAACAAGATCTGATAAATCAATTAAACCAAATAACAGATTTACAGGATTTAAATATTTGGCGTGAACAATATTTAGGTATTTGTATGCCCAAAGACTGTGCTGTAAAATTGGGTGTTTGGGATGATGTTCATAATGTAAGAACTGATCAAATTAATTACCAATTGGGATTTTAAATGTTAAACAAACAGACAATATATGATTTAATCGAAAGCCAAGGTGGTGAGAGTGGTATGTCAGAATTCCAGGCTAGATATTTTGTATGTAATAGTCAAATCACACCTTATAGAAAGGTTCGTCAAGCTATGTTAGAGCTTGAAACTCGTATTGCTGGCCGTAAACAAATGGAACGCAACATCAAACGAGCCGAAATACAAAAACAAATGCATCTTCGTGATCAGTCAATGGAACCAGATACATTGGCACAGCAGTTGATTCAATGCGACATTGATCAATTAGACTATGACTTGAGTGTATATGAAAAGAAAATGACAGGTATCTTAAAAGAGATTGATATCTTTATCAACATTATTCAAGAAACTGTTCAAGATTCGGAATCACTAATTGATTATCATAAGTGGGACATGGAAAAAGAACGTGAGTATTGGATAGCACGTATGGGCAAACAAGCCGCTATGGATTTGGTTACCATGGGACGTTTAGGACAGGGCAATTTAGACAGTATTGTTATGATGCCTATTGAAGAACAAACAGAAACACTCAAACTTGCCGCAAAATACAGTGGCATGATTGATCAAGGCATGGGTATTCTAACCAAACAAGCCCTACAAGAGTTGGCTCAAGTTCCAGCACAATTACAATTTGTTGACGAGCTAGTCGACACTAAACTCCAATTACAGAACAAGGCGCAAGGTGAAGATATTTAGTATTCCCCTAAATCCTAAACTTTCTGAAGAACAATTTAATCAATTTATAGAATTCTGTCAAAAATATCGAGATTATATCTACGATATATACTTTACTTGTAGAATTCCGCCTTTTCTTCAGGACGCAATGGGTGACATTTTTATACAAACAGATGACAATTTGTTTGCTATAGAAGCTGCCCTACATGTACAGCAAGTCACAGGAATTCCCGTAAGTGCTACATTCAATAACATCGAAGTCCGTAGCGATCAACGTGCTTTAGATATTTGGATACACCATTTTCGACCCCTATATGATGCTGGTGTAAGAAGTTGTACTCTTCCACATACACAGTGGATGCTCACTGGGCAAGTTAAACAAGCATTTCCTGAACTGTTTGTTAAAAATACAATACTACGCAATGTCAGTGAAGCTCGTGAAGTCGCCGCATTAGCAGAAGCTGGATTTGACTATGTAAATTTAGATCGTGTGTTAATGCGTGATCACAATAGACTTCGTGAAATTAAACGTGTCAAAGATCAATACAATATCAAAGTTTCATTGTTGGCCAATGAAGGATGTTTGGGCGGTTGCCCTATAATGGACGAACATTTTCAGTTTAACAATACACGCGGCCCAGGACCACAGTATTTTACAGACCCTATCAGTAGGGTAAGTTGTAGTAAATGGGAACATGACGACATGGCTGTAAAATTAAAAACAGCAAACATCCCTCCATGGCGTGAAGATTGGGTTGAGTTTATTGACAATTTAGGTATTGATACTTTTAAGATGCATGGTAGAGAAAATGTTGATAGACTGCTAGAAACCATGGACATTATTCGACGCTTTGCTAACAATGAAGACATACTATTCGATAACTTTGAAACATATGTTGAAGAATCAAACTTAACAGAACGTCCAATGAATGCTTGGCGTACAAAAATTAAAACCTGTAAGTTTGATTGCTGGGATTGTAATTATTGTGACAAGGTTTGGCATGCCAAAGGTAACACAAATAACAAACGAATTGAAGCAGTAGCACAGGCCATCGTAGATAGTGTACATGACGCTGTACCTAATACTATACCTGGGTTGACTAGCAATCGAGTTAAACAACTATTGAACCGATTTGGATCATTAAGTACACATTATTTAGAAGTTGGCTGCTTAAACGGCGCTACATTTTGTAGCACAATTTTAAATAATGAATTGACTTGTTATGCTGTGGACAATTGGGCTGAACAAACTCAAGCCGCAGATAATTCTACTAATTTAGTGTCAAGTAAAGAAATTTTTATTGAGCAAGTAAAGGCAATTAAGGGTAAAAATACGGTAAAATTGTTTGATTGCGACTATATAGATGTAGATAAAACAAAAATAGACACGATAGATTTTATGTTTTATGATGCTGATCACAGCGAATATGCTACATCTGCTGCAGTTGCTTACTTTTCAGAAAAGTTTGCCCCTGGAGCTATTCTAGTATTTGACGATGCTAACTGGGAAGGTGTAGTCAGTGGTGTTAATAAAGGTATAGAACGAGCTGGGTTAAAAGTAGCATTTAGTAGAGTTATACTAAACGAACAGGAAAGTCATCTAGATTGGTGGAACGGATTGTATATTCTAGTGTTAGAATAGTATAAATAAACTAAAGTAGCCACAAAACATCTTTAGGAGAACAAAATGGCAGTAGATTTTTCAAAACCAACAGCGGTAACATATTCAAATGGTTCCACAGCGACCATTACATATTCATGGGGTGTAAACACAGTAAAAACTAAAACAGAGGGTGTAAATACCGCTTCTATAGTACAAACACATTGGGAACTAAATGGAACTGATGTAGTCAATAATAATACAGGCACTTTCCAAGGAGCGACACCATTTACCAGTATTGGTTCCCCAAATGACTTTATTCCATTTAGTGAACTTCAAGAAAGTGACGTAATAACCTGGATTCAAGATCATGTTGTTAGCATGACAAGTTATTCGGATCATATTTTTGAACAGATTTTTAAACAACTTGACTCAAAAGTCAACTCCATGGTTGAACACCAAAAAGAAACTCTACCTTGGAGTACTGGCACTGTATCAGAATTGCCTTAACTCAAGATATTAGAACATAGGTTGTAGTAGGCATAAGTACAATTACAACCTATTTGCAAATAAGGAGAAAAAGGTATGGCAGATCAAATGATCGAATTAAGTGTTGATGTTCAAACTTTCAATACTATTATTGCTGCTCTTGATGAAATCCCTCACAAGTTAAGCCGTCGTGTTATCGACGAATTGGCTCGTCAGGCTCAACCACAAGTTCAACAAAATGGTGGACAAATGGGCGGTGATGCTCCTCCACAAGGTCCATTGGGTAGCAAAGTTATCAACTAACTTGAAAATAAAAAGCCCCTTAACTGGGGCTTTTTTACGACTTATATAATATCCAATAGCAACTCTAATTTGGCTTTGACTACTCGGTTGTTAAGGCTATTTTTTACACCTTGATGTAAGGGTTTGGGCCAATGATCGTAATTACACCAAGCATAACCACTATGTTCAAAATTTAGAGTAGGGATGAATTCTTTGTCAACTATCAACACATAGGTATTGTATTGAAAATTATCATCGTTTGAAATAAACAGCTCTAAAGGAACTATCTTTTTTATTTTAGAAGTTTTTCCAACTTCTTCTTGTATTTCTCTGTGTAACGCATCTATAACAGTTAAATCTGTAGGTTCTTTCTTACCACCTGCTAGCCCCCAAGTGCCAGCAGTCTTGCCCTGTGTTCTATTTAAAAATAGAAATCTATGGGTGTCCTCTGCTAAAAACAAGCCACCGCTACATATTATTTGATTTACAAAATCAGTCGCCATAATGCGTTACTATAGATACCTTCAAAACTCTTTGACCAACTGATGCCATCCCATTTGTATTGTATACCAGTATATGAATTAGTTATGTAAGTAACTGTGCTAACGTTGGCAGAACTGAATATAACTGACCACGCCGTGCCGTCCCATTGTACAATGTCATTAGCGTGTGCTGTAAAACCTGATCCGTTGGCATTTAACCATGCCTCTGGCCCAATAGTAGCCTCCGACATAATATCTTCTAAAATCAAATAACGTGTTCCGGCAACTTTTGTTTTGGGATTAAATGTTTCAGGATTAACAATGGCGTCAATAGTCCCACGGCCATCGACAATAGTATTTCCAGGAACAGTATCATTATCGTAGTTTAATAACATGCGAGTTTCGTTGTTGGGATCTAATGTAATATAGGCCACAATTTCATTACCATTAGGTTGTGTAAGTCTTATTTGACTTAACCCTGCTGTAAATTTACCTGGATAAAGATCTAAAATACGCAACCATGAATTAATTGTATCTGGATTAGAACCATCACTACCTGGGTTAACTAATGAAGCAACGCCGTCAATTACTAATAATTCAAAATCACCAATAGACACTGTGATACTGGCGTCGGGTGTACCAAAGATCTGATGTGCGTACCCATCTTCTAATGTGGCAAATTGTTCGGCATCGGCGGTAAACACACTAGTAATAATTTTTGTAATGATGTTTAACTGTTTGACTTTGGCAGGCGGTGTAATCCAAATAGGTGTTTCAAACACCATGGTAGAAATATCAATGTCCTGCTCTACGCCTTGCGGTATGGGTCTACTAGCCCAATTACCTTGATCAGTTAGTCTTAATGTGGTAAGACTAGTCCAGTCGATGTAATTGTCTGTAGTTTGTAGATCTAAACTAGGATTAAAAATCATTGCTATTTGTTCAATGATTTGTAATTTTTGATCAGTATTACTGGCCCATATGTCGGCGGCAAATGTTAATTTATACGGACTTGGCATGATACGCTCTACCGTATAATTATTACCTTGTTGATTGATTAAATTACCAAATTCATCAACGCCGCGTTCACGAATATTAACACTACTGACAAATGACGGATCTTGTAATCGTGATTGGTCGTATCTAAAATCTTTAATATAGCAAGCAATAAACGGCGCACTAGGTACAACACTCTCACTGTTCTTTTTAAGTATTTGTGCTACCTGACGATTAACATCACCGTAGCGTACTGGTATTTGTGTCAATTTGCCTGTGGCATCTTTATAGGCAAAATTGCTCATTAGTCGCATAAATTGTGTGATGTATCGGCGCAGTTGACCGTCGTAAAAATAATTCATTATTGATCTGCCTTAGGTTTCAATGCCTTGCTTAATGCTTGACGTTCCTGTATAACCTGCCCACCAATTGTAGCAGTATTTGTATTGTTAATGAACGTGGTCTTCTGATTAAGTTTAATATTTTTATTATAGAATGTACCAGTGGATGTATTTTCTGAACCAAAATTGTTCATGGTCATTCTAACATCAGTATCATACAACAGCCAATGACTTCCGTCAAATCTGTACAACGCATTGGGCATATAGTCAGTTCTTAAAAAGAATTGACCAATAATGGGTGTCGCAGGAAATACAATACCTTGACCAAACGGTGCTCCGTTGGGCGGTATTCCTGTACCGGTATCGTAGCCTACATACATTCTACTATCAGGTGTTTGTAAAACAATACTAGCATCAAATCCTAGTTCATCTATACTAGCATCAAATTGAGTCAATGAAGTATCTACAATGTCTAATGTACCGTCAGCACGTTTAGGCAGAACGTAAAAACCTGTTGTATCATAACCGTTTTTGGGAGCATCTGCTTCTGCTTGGGCAATGATTTGATTATTGATTTCAATATTTTGATTGTAAGTGCTTAACATATCCCTTAAGGTGCTGCCATCGCCATTGCCACTATCTTGATCAAATATTTGTTTGTATTCTTGACTGTCAACCAACGGAGCACATTTGGCTCTAATTAAGTGTGGATACCATGTAGGGCTAAAACCTGCGGCAGGACGGGTGACATCCTGAACAACGTAAAATCTTTTTAATGCCACAAAACTATCATCTAAAGCATACTCGTCTTTTAAGTGAGGTAGCTCTAAAACATCACCAGCCATTAGTTTGCGACTTAACGAATCATAACTGCCACGTAGATGGAAATACAACATGATGTTGTCATTTTGTAGGAACATGCCAAACTGTGTTAGATTAAAATCTAAATCCTGCATCTGATAAATGCCACGAATGACATAAACATTGGGATCGTAATTACGGTCTCTGTTTTCCATTAACAGTACATCTTGAATACCCAATTCTGGCACTGTATTAGCACTGGTGTTGGGAGTTGCGGGCGAAGCCTCGCCGCCAACTTGATCGGGGCTTACAGGTCCTAGATATTTGTGAACATAGATATCTGTGCCACCCACTTGAAATTCTTCGTGGATGATTTTATCTAAAAACTTGAAATCGTTGCCCTTCTCAGGACGGTATAGGCTTAGTCTTGGCATACACCTATTTAGCTAAATATTAGCATGGATAACTACAGCAAAGATACTGAAAACGCCCGTCAACAAGTTGTCGACTACATCAAAGCCTTCCTAGGCGATGGTATGGTTGATGTTGAATTAGACCCCATACATTACAATACAGCAATCGATCGTGCTTTGGCCAAATATCGCCAACGTAGTAGCAACGCTGTAGAAGAAAGTTATGGATTTTTAACTCTGCTAGTCGACACAAACGACTATGTAATGCCTAAAGATGTTATCAGTATTCGTCAACTTTTTAGACGTAGTATTGGTTCGCGTTCAGGCGGCGGAGCTGGCGGTAGTTTATTTGAACCGTTTAACCTAGCTTATTCTAATACCTATTTGTTGGCTAGTACTAACATGGGCGGTTTAGCAACATACTATGCTTTTGCTTCTTACCAAAAACAAGTGGGTAAGATGTTTGGTAGTGACATTAACTTTGTGTTCAATAATACCAGTAAAGTGTTAACTGTACAACAACGCCCGTATGCTGAAGAAGAAATCCTAGTTTGGATGTACAATTATCGCCCAGATTTTACTTTATTGGCTGATACTTATGCTGGACAGTGGATCAAAGACTACAGCCTAGCCAATGCCAAAGTTATATTAGGTGAAGCTCGTGAAAAGTTTGCCACTATTTCCAGCCCACAAGGCGGTGTTCAATTAAATGGACAACAACTAAAAGCCGAGGGCAAAGCAGAAATGCAAGAATTAGAAATGGATCTAATTAACTACAAAGAAGGATCAACACCGTTGACATGGGTGACTGGTTAATGTTAAACTAGTTCAATGCGAGCCATTGAAGTATTTTATCACATTTTTATTCCCGCCGATATCCGTGCTACCATGTGGACATGGTATGTGGATCAGCAATTACAACTTATCAAACAATCCAAACTGCCCGAAGTAGCCGAAATTAATTTGGCTATTACCATGCCGCGGAATTGGAGTCAAATAGTCATGCCATTTAGGCCTAATGGTGATGATCAAACTAACATAACATTTGAACAGAAAGTTCGAGAATATATCAATACCAGATTTCCTTGGGCAAACATTATTGATGTACGAGATATTGATCCGAACATTTTTGAAGGTCAAACACTGGAATTAATTTGGGAACATGCCCAACATTATGACTTTGATATCTGTTATATACACAGTAAGGGTGTTGTCAGTGCCAGTCCTAGTGTGGGCAATTGGCGTGAAATCTTAAATCATTATTGTATCACAGAATGGCCCACTTGTATTAAATTATTAGAACAAGCTGATGCTGTGGGTGTAAAAGATAAGAAAAGTTTAGATTTTACCTTTAGTGGAAACTTTTGGTGGAGTAAGTCTGAACACATTCGTACCTTACCTGATCCAATTGATTCAACTGTATATACAACCAATCCTGAATTATACCCTAACGGGCCTGGTTATAGGTATGCGTTTGAATATTGGGTAAGATCTAATAATCCCAAAGTGGAATATATTGCGGACACAGAAACTGATCACTTTAACGAATATTGTTTTTTGGAAGATTTGTTAAAGAAAAATCGTTGACGGTTTAACGAAATTGTAATAAACTTTAAGCACTGGAGATACTGTATGATTATTGGCTTCGTAGGTTTGATTGGTTCTGGCAAAGATACTGCCGCAGATTTTTTAGTAAATTCACATGGGTTTAGGCGAGATAGTTTTGCTAACACACTTAAAGATGCTGTGGCCAATGTATTTGGTTGGGATAGGACACTATTAGAAGGCCGCACAAAACAAGCCCGTGAATGGCGTGAACAACTGGATATTTGGTGGAGTGAACGTTTGAATATGCCCTTACTAACTCCGCGATGGGTGCTACAACATTGGGGCACTGAAGTTTGTCGTCAAGGATTTCACGATGATATTTGGATTGCCAGTTTAGAAAATAAACTACGTACCACTAAAGATAACATTGTTATCAGTGATGTTAGATTTCCTAATGAAATTAAAGCCATTCACAATGCTGGCGGCATAGTTGTTCGTATTAAACGTGGAGATGATCCCGAGTGGTTTGAAGCCGCAGCCAGTGTGAATCGCGGACCTGAAGGAAATACATCATGGGCTTTGAGTAGAACAAAGATGGAAAAATTAAAAATTCACGACAGCGAAACTGCTTGGGTTGGCTACAAGACTGATTACATTGTAAGTAATGATGGCTCTATTGATGAGCTTTATACGCAGATAGAGGACATTGTTAAAAATCAGGCCGCAGATCCCCTTGTCTCCATTTAACTCCTTCTTTTTGTAGTGTGCGTTGACAGTTAGCGCACACTGTCTTTAAATTTGTATAACGGTTGTTGGTTAAATTCCCATCAACGTAAAATACATCAAACTGTTCAATATACTTGCTAGTGTATCCACACTTGTCGCAAGTACTTTTCTTTTTATATCCTGCTAATGCCCATAGCGGATCGCCATCTTTGCGTCCTCGACTACAATGATCGCATTTTGATCTATAAAATGCCTTACCTTCCTTGTAGTAGTTCACGGCTACTGGTCGTTGACGACATATTTTACATAAACTTCTCATACCCCGCCCTTTTTGTGCCCTTTTATCGTGGTATTTAACCCTTAATTTTTTGGTTTGGCTGCTAAATAAAACAAAGTAATCCATTAAGGAGATTTAAAACATGGCTAATTTAGCTTCACCAGGTGTACAAGTAACCGTAATTGACGAGAGTTTTTATACTCCCGCCGCTCCAGGAACTGTACCATTAATTTTTGTTGCGAGTGCAGCAAATAAACAAAATTCTAGTGGCACAGGCACAGCGCAAGGTACACTAGAAGCCAACGCAGGTACAGTATATGTAATCACAAGTCAACGTGATTTAACAGATACTTTTGGTACACCATATTTTGAAACTGACAACAGTAATAATCCAATCAACGCTAGCGAAATTAGCGAATACGGTCTACAATCTGCTTATAGTTTGTTAGGCGTAAGTAGCCGAGCATATGTTGTTCGTGCTGACATTGATTTAGGCGAACTTGCCCCTGCTACAAGTGCTCCAACAGGTATGCCAGTAGGCGGCACATACTGGGTTGATACAGCAAAAACATCTTTTGGTATCAATGTATGGAACACAGTTACTAATACATTCTCTTTACAGACTCCATTAATTATCAACAACGATAACATGGCCACTGCAATGAGCCAATCAGTTGCTGGCGCTCCTGCTGATAACTTTGGTAAACAAGGTAATTTTGCCGTAGTTGTTACCAGTGACAATGACATTACAATGCCACAAGCAATTTGGTACAAAACACAAGCAACATCAAATGCTTGGATTGAAGTTGGTGGCAGCAATTGGTACGGTGACAGCCTACAACTAGTAGTTGCTCCGCATACACAATATCCAGACTTTACAGCCGCTACAGGTAGTAGTGCTCCAACTGGTAGCGTATGGGTTAAAACAACAACTCCAGGTCAAGGTGCTAACTGGAATATTCAACACTACAACGCCAGCACAGAAGCATGGACTACAGTAGTTGCTCCAGTGTACACCAGTACAACAGCAGCTCTTTACAGCTACGATAGCGTTGGTGGTGGCACAAATATTGCTTCTGGTGCGTTATTCGTAGAAGCAGATCCAGACCACTGGTACATTAATACTGGAACAAATACACACGCTGAATTTAAAATTTGGAGATACAGCGGAGTTGGATCAACTAGTATTACAAGCGCAGGAAGTTCTGGTAGCACAACAACTAACTCCTTATTCTATGTTAGAGAATCTATCCCAGGTTCAAATGCTTGGAGCGGTATCACAACTATCACAGTTCCTGGTTTAAGCCCACATCCAATTGGTCAAGCAATTGCTAATCAGATCAATTTGTCTGGATTGGCATATCTTTCTGCTTCGTTTAACGCAACAACAAACAAGACAACCATCACACATACTGCTGGTGGTGATTTTGAATTGTATGATCACTCCGGAGCATTGGCATTGGCTGGTTTCTCCGCATATAGTGTTGATCCTAGTACTAACATCCCAAGTGGCACACCTAATTTATATGCTGCTCCCAAGGCAGATGGTTGGGCATTCACTGGACAAGGCGCATCATTTGCTGATGCTGGATTGTTCCTAGCATCTAGCTGGGGTCCATTGGTTTATGAATCAAGTGCTGCTCAACCAACAACTGCGCCTGCTAACGGCACACTATGGTTTGACAGTAACTATACCGCAGTTGACATTATGTACAACAATGGAACACACTGGCAAGGTTACGCAAATGCGTTCCCTAACACAGATCCAAATGGTCCTATTGTTTCTGCCACAGCTCCAACAACTCAAAGTGGCCCAGACTATGGTAATTTAGTTAATGGCGATATTTGGGTCAGTACTGCTGACATGGACATGTATGGCGCAAACATTTATGTTTATAGCACAGTAAATGGCTGGGTATTACAAGATACTACAGATCACCACACTCCTAACGGTTGGGTATTTGCTGATGCTCGTTGGAGCGGAGCAGGTGACGATGTACAACCAGATTCAATTGCTACACTATTGACATATGATTATGTTGATCCAGATTGTGTAGACCCAGCTTTGTATCCAAAAGGTACACGTTTGTGGAACACACGTCGTAGTGGTAATAATGTTAAGAAATATGTAACAGGGTACATTGACATTAACGCTAACAACGGCTTAAATGATCGTTATCCATATGACGTTAATGGTGCTGGCGAAAGCATGGCTGCTTACAATGTAGATCGTTGGGTATCTGTTGACAGCCAAAAGGCAGATGGTTCTGGTAACTTTGGACGATTTGCTCAACGTGCTGTAGTTACTTCAGCATTCAAGGCACTAATTGACACAAATCAATCTATCCGTGATACAGAAACATTACAATTTAACTTAATTGCTTGCCCAGGATATCCTGAAGCAGTTCAAAATATGGTTGATTTTAATACAGAAATTGGCAACACCGCATTTGTTGTAGGTGATACTCCTTTCCGTCTAGAACCAACTGGCACTGCTTTAAGCAACTGGGGTAACAACACAGCAATGGCCACAGACAACAACGAAACTGGTGTTGTGACTTATGATGATTATTTGGCATTCTACTATCCAAGTGGTTTAACAAACGACAATAAGGGTAACACCATTGTTGTTCCTCCAAGCCACATGATGTTGAATACTATTGTTAACAGTGACGCAGTAAGTTACGAATGGTTTGCTCCTGCTGGTCTAAACCGTGGCGGCATTATCAATGCTACCTCGGCTGGATACGTTGATATGAATGGTGTATTCCAATCAACAGCAGTTCCACAAAGCCTACGTGATGTATTGGCTGGTGTTAAGATTAATCCAATCTCTACACTACAAGGTTCTGGACTAGTATGTATGGGTCAATACTCAAGAGCAAAAGTTGCTAGTGCGTTAGATCGTATCAATGTTGTTCGTTTAGTTGCTTACTTACGTAGACAGTTGAACATCTTGGCTAAACCATATTTGTTTGAACCTAACGATGCTCAAACACGTAAAGAAATTAAAGGTGCGGTTGACAGTGTACTATTAGAACTAGTAGGACAACGCGCGTTAAACGACTTTATTGTAGTTTGCGATACAACCAACAACACACCTGCTAGAATTGATAGAAGCGAGTTACACGTAGACATTGCTATTGAGCCAGTTAAGGCTGTAGAGTTCATTTATATTCCTCTACGTATCCTTAACACAGGTGCTATTGCATCTGGTAACTACGGTTCATTAGCCGCGTAAATATAAGAATAAGGAGCATATAAATGCCAATTTCAAGTTTAAGTAATTTTACAGTACCATTATCAACCGACCAGAGCGCAAGTGCTCAAGGGTTGTTAATGCCAAAGCTAAAGTATCGCTTCCGTGTTACTTTAACTGGATTTGGCGTGGCAGGTACTCCAACTACAGAATTAACCAAACAGGTTATGAGTGTAACACGCCCTGAAGTCACATTTGAAGAAATTAAATTGAATGTGTATAACAGCACAGTTAAACTAGCAGGTCGACACAGCTTTAGTGATATTTCACTTATGGTACGTGATGATGTAACTGGTGCCGTAAGTGGCAAAGTTGCTGAACAAATGCAAAAACAATTTGATTTCTTTGAACAAGCAAGTGCTGCTTCTGGTATTGATTACAAGTTTGCTACCATCATTGAAATACTTGATGGCGGCAACGGCGCATTTACTCCAAATGTTTTAGAAACATTCCAGTTAGATGGTTGCTGGGTTAAGAAAGCAACATATCAAGGTGGCGATTATGCCAGCGCAACAGATCCATTAGACATTAAGTTAGACATCTGTTACGATAACGCTACACAAGTTGACAGCGCAGGTAACGTAACTGGACTAGGCAGAAACATTGGCCGTACAGCACGTTCTCTAGCACTAGGCGGTTAATTAAACACTACCCCAAAGAGGCTCGGTTTTATACCGGGCTTTTTTAGCGACTAAATATTCATATGAGTAATGCTTTCACAAATTTTCTAGGCGGTGTAGTAAACGGACTACTTGGCAACCCTAGTGCTAACATGCGTGACTATCAACATGCCAGTAGACTTTATGTTGATAACACCTATGCTCGATCTCCTAAACATGGGTTTTTGTATTTTGTAGCATTTAATTTTAATGACGGTGTTATTCGTGATCAACAATGGGCATCATTTGGAAAAGTTGATGCTGGATTGCTAGTTAAAAAAGTCGACCTTCCTAGATTTAAAATTGCCACTGATACATTAAATCAATACAATAGAAAAACTGTGGTACAAACACGTTTAAATTACGAACCCATTAGTTTAGAATTTCACGATGACAACAGTGAAATTACTACCGGGCTTTGGAAAAATTATTACAAATATTATTATACAGACAGCGCATATGGTGGTTATAACGACCTACATCCGCCAGCTAAATCAAAAAAATCTGGAATTGGACAAGCATTGTTTGGTGGTATCCTAGCCAAAGGTTCTAGTCTTAATCAAAATAAATCTAATTCAGTATCGGTTCCTGCAGCATTTGGTGATACAAAATATGGCGCCACCGATTTTGCCTATGGTTTTGATAATTTACAAACTGTTCCGTTTTTTAAAAGCATAGATATCTATGTGTTACATCAACAAAAATTTACACAATACACTCTAGTAAATCCCATAGTAACAGAATGGCAGCACGATAGTTTAAATCAAGAAGAAGGCGGCAAAATATTACACAGCAAGATGAATATAGCATACGAGAACGTGCTATATAATCAAGGGTCGATACAAAAAGGTCAGGAATCTGGAACATTTGAAGCAAGGTATTATGACTCTACACCAAGCCCGTTAAGTATTGGTGGCAAAGGAACAAATTCTATTTTTGGACCTGGTGGTTTGGTTGCTGGAGCAAGTTCTATATTTGGTGAAGGCGGGTCGATTGATAATGGTAATTATTTAGGTGCCGCATTACAGACTATTAACCTAGTTAAAAACGCAAAAAATATTACTAAATCAAGTGTACTAAATGAAGGATACAGTATATTAGGCGGAGTGTTAGGTACAGTATCGGCACAAGGAAATCAGCCAGGTGGTGTGGGACAAGCGATACAAAATGGGTTTATGTCACAAGGCCCTGGTCTTAATATTATGATTAATGGATTCTCCAATCAAAACAGTAGCGTCAATGGTACGACTCAAACAACACCTTCAAAATTAGGAACATAATATATGGCCAATCCATACAATAATATTCCATACGCCAGCATCACACAAACAGATTCTACAATTCAAGCATTTGATAATTACTATTCAATTCCACTTGAATTAAACGCAAATACTTTTAACGCAATGAAAGCATTTTTCACCAGTAAAGGATTTGATAATGTATCTGCTGAATCGATTGCTGTGACAATTATGAAACAAGCCGTTAAAGATAACTACAATCCTATGACTATTTTAGATACATTAAAGGGATTGAGTAGCATTGACATTTCTGCGTTGGTCAGTGAAATTCTAAACAATAACAGATTCAAAACAAGTTATTTAGGTTATTCTTTAGCCTTTAATCCGCAAGCAGAAGTAGTACGAAATATTGTAGCATGAGCTTAAAGTTCGCACAAGATTATTACAAACCCAAGAACCCACACAAATACATAGGGACCAAAGAACCTTACTGCCGTAGCAGTTGGGAAACTACGTTTTGTATGTTTTGTGATAATAATCCGTCTATAAAAGAATGGGCCAGTGAACCAGTTAAAATTCCTTATCAAGATCCATTGACTGGAAAACAAACTGTCTATGTTCCAGACTTTTTAATAAAATATACTGACAAAGATAATTCTAAACATGTGGAAATGATTGAGATCAAACCCGCAAATCAAATGTTAAAAGAAAAAGTTGGTAAAAATGCTTATAATCAAGCACAGTATGTTAAGAACATGGCCAAATGGCATGCTGCCACATTATGGTGCCGTGAACGCGGTATTACCTTTCGTGTTATAAATGAATCGGATTTGTTTGTCAACACAGGTAAAAAGAAATAAGTAAGAATATGACTAAACGATTAGAAGAAGTTTTCAATTTGCCACCTAACACGGAAAAAGTAGAGCCTCCAACAGATGTAGCGCCTGTTCCTACACTTGACCTACAGGAAAAGTTAGAAGAATTTGACAAGATTGCCGCTGCCTTGCCTAGAGTAAAGGGCTTAGGCGATATCAGTGATGCTGAATTAGATGCTTTGGCTAACAAGGCAGAACAAGCCTATGACGATTTGATGGATTTAGGTATGAATGTTGAAGCACGCCACGGCGTCAAAATGTTTGAAGTAGCCGCACAAATGATGAACGCTGCAATTACAGCGAAAACTAACAAAATTGATAAAAAACTTAAAATGGTTGATCTACAACTTAAAAAGTTGGCTATTGACCGCAAGAACGGCGATAAGGGCGGCGAGGATCCAGTTGAAGGTCAGGGATTCATACTCACAGATCGAAACTCCATCCTAGAAAAACTTAAGAATTTGAATAAATAAAATATCATGAAAACCTTCAAAGAATACCTATCAGAATCATTCAACTTAAGAAAACACGACTTTCGTGTTAAAGTTGCTGGTGACTTCACTGCTGACCAAGAATCAAAACTTAAATCCATGATGGAACGTTTTCAAGTTGATTCTTTTAAGAAAGTAAAAACTACCCCAGTCCAAGCGTTTCCTTTAGACTTCCCACAAGTTAAAAATTGTGAAGTTCATATCTTCGAAGTTACTGTAGATTACCCAACAACACAGTCAGAACTAAAAGAATACCTAAGTTCCGGATTAGAAATTAATCCAAAGATGTTGGTAGTAGTCCGCCCAAATGAACCCAGTGAAGAATATCAAACCCCAATGGAGCAACGTGAAGGTGCTTTGTTAAACGACCCTAATTACAAAGAAGCAGGTAATCCAAACTTTGATGATTATTGGGGTACAAAATACAATACAGAATTTGTTAAAGAATTAAACGACGTCTTAAAATTACAACGTAAGGCACGTGGAGAAGTCATCCCTGAAGGTGAAGTTACACCTGAAATGAGTAAAGATGAAATGGCATCACAAAGTCCTATTAAACAAACGGACTATGACCCAAGGAAGAAATAATATGCAAATGATCGACGTACTAAAGCGTTTGGCTGAACTAGACGCAAATAACCCTAACGTAGTTCCAGCTAAAACTACCATTAAAGAATCCGCAATTGAAGAATGTGGTCCAATGGGAATGATGGCTCCAGAACCAAAAACCCCTGCTACTATCAATATCACAGCAGGTGATGGCGAAGAATTAGGTAACATGTTAGCTGCCATCATGCAACTAGCAGGTGTTCACAAAGTTGAACCAGAACATTTAGGTGCTGAACCAGAACCAGCAACTGTAACTGCTGAACCATCATTAAATGCTACTCCAACAGCAGGCGATGACATGCGTGCAGTTTTAGACAAACTTCATCCAGAAACAGATAGTGAAGAAGATGACGAAGAAGAAGAAACAGACGAAAGTGCTGTAAATCGTTCATTTGATAACAGCCCTGAAGAAGAAGATGAAGGTTATGATGCCTTTACTGATCATGGCGATATGGCTAAAAATCCAGCAGGTGCTGGCGCTGGTCGTCGTACTACGCAACCAAATGCCAACCCAACAACATTTGAAAGTTTGATGGATGAATATAAAAAATTCATTGCTGAAGATACAGAAATGGGCGACGGAGAATTAGATATTGACAGTTTTACTAACGGAAATCGCCCAAACTTTACAGGTCGTGACGAAGAAGATTTTGACAAAGCTCAAGAAATGTTTGTAAACTTTCTTAAGAAAAAGGGCAAAGCGGTAGATTCAATCAACGATGATGCTTTTCCTGTTCTTATAGCAATGTGCCAAGGTCGACCATGTGCTTGGTATGATCTAGAAAATGCTCATGGATATCTTGCTCCATAATTAAACTTTAGGACATAGTCCCAAATAGCTCCTTCGGGGGCTATTTTTTTCATTAAATACGATTATGGGCTCAAAAAATCTCGATGGCGTTTTAATAAAAAAAGCAAACGCAACACAAAAATTCACTCAACAAGATCTTGAAGATCTAATGATGTGTCAAGACTATAATACTGGTCCAAAATATTTTTTAAAAAACTTTTTCTATATTCAACACGCCACAAGGGGTCAAATTAGATATGAAGCCTTTGACTATCAAGATGAATTATTAGAAAGTTACCACACACATCGCTTCAGTGTAAACATGCTAGGGCGACAGATGGGTAAAACTACCACTGCGGTAGGATACCTATTATGGTATGCTATGTTTGTTCCAGACAGTACAATCTTAATTTGTGCTCACAAGTTTTCAGGTGCTCAGGAAATTATGCAACGTTTGCGGTATGCTTACGAAACTTGTCCTGATTGGATTCGTGCTGGTGTTACAAGTTATAACAAGCAGAGTATTGAATTTGACAATGGGTCACGTATTGTAGCACAAACCACAACAGAAACAACTGGACGGGGTATGTCTATATCGTTGCTATACTGTGACGAGTTTGCTTATGTTGCCCCTAATATTGCTTCAGAGTTCTGGACTTCTATTGCTCCTACACTAGCAACTGGTGGTAAGGCCATTATTACTTCTACACCAAACAGTGACGAAGATCAATTCGCACAAATTTGGAACGAAGCCAATAAACGTATTGACGAATATGGTAATACAACAGAATTAGGCCGTAACGGATATTATCCATACATGGCTATTTGGAGCCAACACCCAGATCGTGACGAAGTATGGGCTAACGAAATGCGTAGTCAACTAGGACCTGAACGTTTTGATCGTGAGCACGAATGTAAGTTCTTGATCTTTGATGAAACACTGATTGGTTCTATGACTTTGGCAGATTTAGAAGGCACTGAACCC
>Ga0007806_1000167_pt1 | contig 21516 bp, 38 predicted proteins | sample CryBogCBE18Aug09_FD_71192 | JGI IMG/M metagenome (GOLD analysis project Ga0007806, IMG submission 71192) | Freshwater microbial communities from Crystal Bog, Wisconsin, USA - CBE18Aug09 | ecosystem: Environmental > Aquatic > Freshwater > Lake | place: Crystal Bog, Wisconsin, USA | collected...
CCACCTTGTTGCATCCTTCAACGCCCCATTGACCGCCTTATTTATGATTGTTCTTTAACTGCCAAAATTCTAACAGTTTGGTGAACATCAGCCAGTAACGGTCTAAATCTGCTAAATCGTGTTCTATAAGCTTTACTTGGCCTATGTGGGTACTTGATACAAAAAGATTGGCGCAACGTGCCTTGGGCATATTAAAACCCATGCGGTACGCCGCTAATTGCATACCGTGTTCTGGGTAAATATCTACTTTAGACAAATCACCTTCTTTGGTTTTTATATCAACCACTATGCCTGTAAAAACATGGTTAGATTTGACATACAAATCGCACTTGCCACCAAATCCTAATTCATGGGCAAATGAATGTTCTGGCAACCAAAGTTGTGGCCCAAAATAAGCGTTTAAAGCTTCTTCCACGGGTCGGCACATTGGAATAGCTTCTGGTATCAAATGACCTTCAAAAAACGCTTGAATGGTCGCATGAATGGCCGTACCACGTTCTGCCGCTAATCTTCCAGTTTGTTTGGAATCTAGCATGACCCTTTCAAGCCATGATTCTTCCGTTTCCCCATCTTCTTTAGGAAGCGTTAAAGCACTTAATAAAACCTGTTGTTGCTTCCATTGGTCCAAGCCTGGCCGTGCCGCAACTCCCAATATTGTTGTGACAGATGGACATAAATTGAGGGTGCGGGCATCACGTAGGGTCGTTCCTCTTTCTTTGCCATTTTTTCCAATGGTTGTATAGGCTGGATTGCCAGACCGGTCATACCAATGTCCACTTTCACTTTGCCGTTCTTTAACTAGCATTTTTTGGTTTTCTTCCACGTTTAGGTTTAAATTCATCAGTAGTAATGTCGTAAACAGTTGTTTCTTCAAATTCGACATTGACCGGCACATTAACAAATTTGTTACTAAATTCGCCGCACCAATCTTGCTGTGATTTATTTTCTATATGTGGAAAACGTTTGCAAACTCCGTATTGGTCGCTAATTTGCCCAGCGTACCATTTGCAATCAAAACATTTCATAGTTACCCTAATTGTTGAAGTATTAAATTTCTGTTGTCAGAATCCAACACTTTGTCCGCACATTCCCGAACAATAGCATTGGTAAATGCCGACAAATCTTCCATGTTGAAACCAATTATTTCCTGTTCGTCATCGTACCCAACTTCCTGATGAGTTTTCAAGGTATAGGTTTCAGTCAAAATACATTTAATAGCTGGTTTCATACATTTTTCCTTTCTAGAATGGAATATCGTCATCCAATTCTGATTCGCTGGGAACTGATACCGAATGTGGTTCAAAAGTATTTCGGTATTCAGCAGACTTTTTAATCAGGTTTTGCAACCCTTCCGACAACTTGTCAAACTTAGCTTGGTCAAACGGGTCCAGGCTAAATATCAACAATTCATTAACACCAGTTGGTTCGCCCAGTTTTTTCATAGCGGCCGGTACTTGACTGATGCTTGCAATGTTGGCGTACTTTTTATCGTTGTAATCCGAATGGGTAATCGCCACCATGCAAAACTTTCCAAGCAATACTTCAAGATTGAATCCATCAAGTTCTGCTTGGGTAAATTCTTTGCCCCGCCAAGCTTCTAAATCCTTGCGTAGCGTTGCTTTTTCATCTAAAGAAAGGGTGTATCGCTTAGACACAACCAATGGCTTACCATCGTCCATGGCTAATGGATTGCCGTCATTATCTTCACCGTGCAATTCAAACATACAGATGATTTTGCGTTGCATCTTTTTTTTACCCATCCATTCAGTTGTTTGGGTGCCAATATCAATAATGCGATACAGACGTGCCAAAAAGCTTCCTGGGGGTGGAAGTTTAAAATCGGTGTTACCACTACTGTTTTGTTTAGCTACTATCATTTTTTTATCCTTGTCCAAAAATTGTTCCAAATTCATTAAATAATTCCGTCAATACTTGATTCTTTACTAATTTAGGCTTACCGCAAGCCGCACGAATTACTGCAATATCGTCCGGTGATGCGTAATCATGTTCAATGTTTTCCAAAGCTTCTTCTAAGCGTTCTTCAAACTCTTGCATTACTTGGGCCATTTCATCCATGTCAACTCCTTTATTTATCACGGCACTATTGCCGTACTTAGGAATTTAAAGTAAACTTTACCGAAAGTAAAGCAATATTTACCACGTGAGGAAAATAAATGACAGATGCACAAATCATTGACCTATTGGGCAAGCCAGCAAAAGTAGCTAAGTTGTGTGGCGTTTCCGTCCAGGCGGTATGTCAATGGCGTAACAACAACAGTATTCCGTTTGGTCACTTGACCACAATGGCCGCCACAATTGAAAAAGAATCCCATGGTTTAGTCACTAGAAAAACGTTGTTTCCAAACAACTGGTGGTTAATTTGGCCTGAACTAAAAAATATTTGATGTAAACTTGCTGTCCGTTCTTAGCTGGGGATTCACCACCACCAGCGGCTAAGACGAAAGTGCTACTGGGGGAATAAAGGATGTAACAGCACACAAGTCGGTGGCGAAGCTAGTGCCGATTCCTTGAACGACTGGCGGGTTCTGTGGCTCCGAACAGGTAAAACAGTTGAAGGCGAACCAGGTGGGCTAGGTTCGTCCACCAAACGGTAATGTAGTTTTAATACAACATAATAAAATATCTATACTTCTAAATAAATCTTTAGTATGATTCAAGTACGGTTATGTGACCGTGAATGAAAAGGACTAAAAATGTTTGAACAGTTTTGGAAGTTGTACCCACGCAAGGTAGCTAAAAAAGCCGCACAAACCGCATTTCAACGGCTTTCTAAAGATGACCAAGAAAAATGTGTTGAATCAATTGAACAACACGTTGCATACTGGAAGTTAAAAGATACCGCAACAGAATTTATTCCCCACGCAAGTAGTTGGATTAATGGTTTACGGTTCCTTGACGAATTGGACATGACACCAAAAGAAATGAAGCGCCCAGCATTGCCTTGGTATAGTAATGATGAATTAACTTTGGCTAAAGGCCGTGAACTAGGATTAAATGCGTATGCCGGCGAATCAATGGCCCAGTATAGACAGCGAATCAGCCAAGCTATTGGAAAGGTTCAGGTATGAGTGCGAAATACGCCAGTTACTTCAATATCGGCATCAACTCGGCCTTGTCGGGTTCAGGGCTTATTTTGCTAACCCTAAGTTTAATAAACGGCGCCACACACTTACTGCCGACCTATGGGATCAATGGTCTAAAGGAAGCCGTGGCCAGAAAGGTATGTGGTTATGAACGCAAATGAAATAGCTGATAAATTAGAGCAAGGTCATTGGGAAGGTGGCACAAGAGAACAAGCAGCCACCATGCTACGCCAGCAACAAGCTGAAATTGAGGCGTTGAAAGCAAAGACACTAACAGATGACGAAATAATTGAAATTTGGTGTGTCATGGAAACTGACACAGGCGAACAAAACATTGAATTTGCTAGAGCAATACTAAGAAAGGCGCAAGAGAAATGAACGCAAATGAATTAGCTGAACTAATCGAACACCTTGAAAATGCAAAGTATGTTGGTGCAAGTAAAGCAGCCACCATGCTACGCCAGCAACACGCAGAACTTACACAACTTAAAAATCTTTTTTTGGATAACCAAATATTGCTTGATAAAACACTTAATGCTTGGGCCAAAGAAATGGAAAGAAAAAAGTGAAACCAGATACCAAAGTTGTTGACCCTAATGATTGCGTTGATTACCTTTATGAATACGCACCAGAGTACGCAAAAGCCAAAGGTGAGTTGGCGGAATTAGAAGCCTATCGTCATTCATTACGTTCAATAATGATGAAAAAGTCTAATGAACAATCATTGGGCGCACAAGAACGTGAAGCTTATGCCAGTCAAGAATATCAAGACCTATGCAAAGCTATTGGTGCCGCAACTTATAAAACAGAAATGTGGAAGTTTAGATTAGAAGCGGCCAAGCTTCGTTTTGAAGCCTGGCGTACCCAAGAAGCAAGTAATCGTAACCTTGAAAGATTAACCAAATGATTGACCGTTCAGAATTGATTATTAGTATGCAAAAGGGCGTAAATAAACTTTACGAATTACAAAACAATAAAAAATATGAAGATGCAATTAAAATTGCCCACCGATTAGTCAATGATGCTATGGCTATTGAAGTTGATTGTTTACGTGAAATTAAAAAGCAATGGACGTCATAATTCAGTTGTCGCCAGCAGAAATTCAAATGGCGGCTTTTGTAGGATGCCAACGTACCGTGCAATGCCTTCAGAACGGTTCAAAAAATCGTTACGGCGCTAAAGATACCAATGGCTGGCAAATGTCTATTGAAGGCGCATTAGCTGAATGTGCGCTTGCTAAACACTTGCAAATCTTTTGGTCTAAAGGTACGCCAGGTGCGTGTGATGTAGGTCCGCATGATGTACGTGCTACAGAACATTTACACGGTAGTCTTATAATCCATCCTACAGATGCAGATGAAAGAAAATATTATTTGTTAACTGGATGTAATGGTAAGTATTACGTGCGTGGTTATATGTACGGTTATCATGCAAAGCAACAAAAGTATTGGAAAGACCCACAAGGCGGCCGACCAGCATTTTTTGTACCCCAGGCAGATTTAATTAATGACTAAAAATGACAAAATCCGTAATAATAAAATCGCTGACCTCGGATGTGCGTTATGTCGGCATCAAGGAAATGAGGGAACACCAGCGGAATTGCATCACATTAGACGAAGTGGCGTTAGAAGCCAGTCGCCAATTATTCCGTTGTGTACCTTTCACCATCGAGGAACAAGTGCCGGTATTCATGGAGTTGGGCGCAAATTTTGGGAAAAACAGCACCAAATCACGGAAGAAGAATTACTTGAACAAACGAAAGCTTTAATTAATGAGAACAATTAGTTGGTTTTCATGTGGTGCCGCTAGTGCTGTTGCTACCAAACTGGCTATTGCAGAAAGCACAACACCTATTGAAATTGTTTATTGTCACGTTCAAGAAGAACATCCTGACAATTTGCGGTTCATGAAAGATTGTGAAAAATGGTTTGGTCAGCCAATAAAGGTTATTCAAAACGACAAATACAATGGCAGTATTTACGAAGTATTTAAAAAGCGAAAATACATCGTAGGAATTGGTGGCGCACCTTGTACGGTTCACCTTAAAAAAGATATGCGTAAAGCGTTTGAATTACCAAATGACCGTCAAGTATTTGGTTATACAATAGAAGAACAAGACCGTGTAGATAGATTTATTGATGCTAATAATAATGTAAATTTATGGTCAATTCTGATAGATAAAGGTTTAAAAAAATCTGATTGTTTGGCAATAATTAACCGTGCTGGTATAGAGTTACCAGCAATGTATAAATTAGGCTATCAAAACAATAATTGTATTGGATGCGTTAAAGGCGGTCTTGGGTATTGGAATAAGATACGTTATGATTTTCCAGAACAATTTGACCACATGGCACAAATAGAACGTACAGTAGGGGCTAAAATTCTTAAACATAAAGGCGAACGGATTTGGCTGACAGAATTACCATTAGATGCTGGTGATTACCCTACAGAACAAGCTATTGAATGTGGTATTTTTTGCCACATGGCAGAAGATGATATTAAATGAGTTCTAATTTAATTATTCTTACAGGACTTGTATATGCTTATATTTGCGTTGAAAGTTTTTGGAAAGGAAATTTTGGATTGGGTTGGATGTATTTTGGATATGCTGTTGCGAATTATGGGGCTTACTTAATGGTTACCAAGTATTTATAATTCTAAGGGGTCTAGGCCAAGTTCATGGGCAACCATAGAACACCTAGTACGGAATTGTTTGGAATGATGCGCCCACTTGTCACCTTTTTGCCGGTGAAAACTCATGTGAACACATTCATGGCATAACACACGAATTACTGTCATCATGTGGCCACATAATGCGGCAGATACAGTAATGGTATGTGCATAGTCATCACCCGTGTCATACATATACGTTCCCATGGTTGTCTTATCGTGCTTATCAACTTGAAAATCAATTTCTTCAGGCAATGGCAAATCCCATTTGGTAAAAGGGTACACACAATACAGCGTACTGTATAAATTGCGTAACACTTCAGGCGTTAACCTCATTTCCAACTAATCCATTCTTTGCTAATTTCTTTTTGTTTACGTTCTACATAAACAGGCATACTGAACGTCAAACCATGTTCAGGGTGTGTAATCCACAATGCTTGACGTGGTGGCTCAAAACCGAAGTTGTTAGCGTATGCGTACTCATCGTAACCTTTTAGGCTACCGTTGACGATAAGGCGTTCTAGTTGGATTAATTGATGCCAATGACCTAATATCATTGTGTCGTATTCCATGTCAATCTGGGCGTTTCTAGACCGTTTGCGGTGGTCGCCACGAATGATAGGACCTAAAGCGCCAATGACACCGTCACCCCCACGAAACTGGTCGCCGTGTGTAAGAAGATATTTATGTCCGTAGATTGAATAATAGGCATCGGAACCGTCAGGAATGTGAAACTGCACACGGGTATCATTTTCAAACCTCTTTGATAGAAACTGATAGAGTAACCAATCAAAGGATGTGAAGTTGCGGCCTTTTGCCCTAATTTTGTGCGTGTTACGTCCATGGTTGCCAGATACGCACGGAACAAAGACATTTCCAAATTCATCGGCTAAAGTTTCAATACACCAAGTCAATACACCAAACAAATCAATAACCGTTGGCATAATTTCCATAGAGTTGGTAGCCATCAATTCTTCATGAATGTCACCAGATACCATGTCGCCACCCAGCACAAATACAATGCCAGGGTAATCGGTCAATGCTACGTGATTCTTTAATAGGTCAATTGTCTTTTCAATCATTACCCTTGCACGGTCTTGTGCAATTGCTACGTTGTATTCGTTTACGCCATTAATTTGATTAGGGTCAACTACTTCACCCCAATGCCAATCTGATGCCATTAATGTAGGAACACCAGCACTTCTTTTCTTTTTGTTTGGACGTACCAGCCAATTAGGTGGCGATATTTCCTTTTTAGACATTTTTAAAATAGTTGACTTAATGTATTCAGCCGTCAACGTATTTTCTTCTTGGGCATGAATTGTTGCTTCTAATTGCCTGATTTTGTCTTTTGCTTCTAACAAAGCATTTACTTCTTTATTGGCAATTGCTACAGTAGGCGTAATGCCGGCGGAATATGCTGACCTAAGCCTAGTAGTGTATGTATTTGGATTTATGCCTATTAATTTGGCCGCTTCTGTTTTACTGCCAGTCTTTGCAAAAGCATTAACCGCTTCTTGCATTTGTTCACGTGTCAACCCTGGGTTAGCCATAACTTACCTTTTTAAGAAGTTTGTGCAATACTACCAAAACTTTATTAAGAATCAAATACTTACTATGACCGTTATTAAACTGCCTTATCCACCATCTGTAAACACTTATTGGCGAAACTTTCGTGGCCATACCGTTTTAAGCAAAGCTGGGCGGGAATTTAAAACTGCTGTATCAGAGTGCGTTATTGAACAAAACGTACCAAAGTATAATAACCAACGTTTAGAAGTTACGTTGTGGCTGTACCCACGGTCAAAGATAGTTACCGATTTAGACAATAGGCTTAAAGCCGTGTTAGATGCCCTTGAAGATGCTGGGGTTTACGACAATGACGGCCAAATAGACGTTTTGATGATTCAACGTGGTGAAATTAGAAAAGGCGGCGGCGTTGATGTAATGATAGAAGTCCTATAAAATTAGCCATGCCTGATTTATCTGACCTTCTAAATTCTGCCATTAATTATGATGGCACCACGTCTTTGCAAGATATTGCTAATACGGTCAGTAAACTTCCTGAAAACGTTGCCAGATTTGTTACAAATCCACAAGCATTTACACAGTTGTTTGGAAACAACAGTATGCCCCAAGCCACAGGATTTGCCGCTGGTGCAACAGGACTTTCACCACAAAGTCCATACGGCGGGGGCGTATTAAATCCTAAAAATGCTGGATATGAAGAAGGTTATCAACAAGGCGAACCAGTAGCTATTGCGGCTAACTTTGCCCCATTTGTTAAGGGTAAACCCGTAGGTTTAAGCATGATTGGCCCTGAATCCGCTACATGGAACAGGGAAATGGCTTTTAATGCTGGAAAAATGGAAGCCAAAGGCGCAACACCACAGCAAATACATGAAACAACTGGCATGGTTAGGGGTCTTGATAACCAATGGCGTCAAGAAATAAGTGATTATTATTCAAAAATGAAAGGCGAAAACGATTTTGCTGATACTTTTCGCCGTGGTGGTTTAAATGGTATATGGGCTAAAGATAAAGTAACAGTTAAAGACGTTTTAGACCATCCAGCTTTATTTGAATCATATCCACATTTGGGTGATATTACTGTTGAAACTCATAAAGCAGATACGCCAGTTAAAGGTTCTTATAAACAGTCTAAAAATACTATTACTGTTAGGGAAGATTTAAACCCTGAAGAAGCTAAATCTACGCTATTACATGAATTAACCCATGCTGTTCAAGCAAAAGAAGGTTGGAATCGGGGTGCCAATTATTCCCAAGAAGTGCAAAAAGCACAAGCCCAAAAAGAAGCTTTAATGCCAGACATTATTAAGTTAAATGAAAAAATGTCAGATGCTAGTAAATCTGGCGACAATGAAAGATATAGATATTTAATGCACCAGCGGGATGCTTTAGTTGATAAATATTTAGTAGCAAAACCTGAAGATATTGGGTATGAAAATTATAGATTGCATGGTGGGGAAGCTGAAGCTAGATTAGTGCAAGCAAGGCGTAATTTAAAACCTGAAGAATTGGGAAAACACTTTCCATACCAAGAAAGTTCTTTTTACGGTTTAGATATTGACCCTGACAAAGCAATTATTACTTCTGAACATCCATCTACAACAAACATACCAAGCCAAGAATATGATTATCGGGGTACCCATAAGGCCGCATATAAAACCGATGATGGTACAACTGCACCAGGGCATGAATTAAATAAAACTTACCCTTCTGATGTGTATGGACCTAATGGGCATAAGTATTACGGGATGGGCGACCAAATGGATAAAGATACCTTGACTATTATGAAAGCCGCCAAAGGTAAACCAGACCATCCAATTACTGTTTATCGTGCTGTACCGGCAGAACACGCTGGTGAAGATATACACCCTGGCGATTGGGTAACACCAAACTTAGATTATGCTGAAAAACATGGGCAATATTTTGACAATGGTTATCATATTCTTGAAAAGACTGTGCCAGCCAAGCATATTTGGACTGATGCTAATTCACTTCATGAATTTGGTTACGACCCTACAGATTAGACTTGACATAGTAGTAAAATAGACGAAAATATGGAAACTAGGCTTTTCTAGTTCTTTTTGCAAAAAGGAAATATTATGGGTTATTACAACAAAGAAGTTGAGCCTAAAGGCGCAAAATCAAGCGACCGTACCGGCGAAAAAAAGGGTTCTGAAAAGGGCGTAAATTCCACCAAATTCATGCCAGGCGCAACCGGCGAAAAAGTACCTAAAGGTGCAACATCAAGCGATACTACCGGCGAACGTCATGGTAAGCTTGTTGGCGGTGTAGCTATGGGTATGGAAGATGGCATGGGTGTACGTCCTTCCGCACACATGGGCAAGCATGACGGCCGTTTGGGTGAATTTAATAGCGGTAACATGGGTGAGTCAGTTTGTTATGACCACAAACGTGTAGGTCACGACCAGGACGATATGTAATCATGGCTGAATTTACCGCCAATCTGAACCCAGTTAGTAACCAAACTAGCTTGACTGATTTGCTGAAAACATCAGCTTATCTAAAGGCCAATCGGATGGCGACCGTTGCTAAAAACAAAGGTACATGGAGTGATAAGCCAATGCAATCTGGCCAAACCATTCCATTTACTGCTGGTTCTGGACAACAAGCACCAACTACAGTATCAGACGAAGATTAAAAGCGAAAGACCTACAAGCACGTGAAACTTGTAGGCCTTTCTAACCAAGTAGTACGGAGAACTAAATGGCTGATGTAGATTTTATATTAAAACCCATGGGCGACAAAATTGTTGTACGTCCGGATAAACGCACTCTAAGTACCGTAATTATTGTTGACAACAAAGAAGCCGACAATATGGGTACTGTTGTCGCTGTAGGCCCTGGAAGAAGAATAAACGGGCGCCGTGAAGCAATGCCGGTTCAAGTCGGTGATTACATAAGATTTGGGACAATGAGTAAAGATGCCCAAGAAGAATATTTAAAGTTCACAGAATACTTCCACGACAAAGAACGTTATTTAATCATGTCATGGCAAGACGTTTGTTTTACTACTGAAAAGGCAGAAGCATAATGGAACTATTAGATGGAACCCCCTTGTTTGAAAAGTTAATGAACCACTTTGGCTGGTACAAAACCAAAAAAGTGGACATGGTTGTTGAAAATTTGGACGTTCATTACGTATTTAAAATTAAAGATGAAGCGCCAGAACCAACATTTCCGGCCCCAAAAGCTAAAAGCAAGCCAGCATTGAAAAAGGCTACAACCAGAAAGAGTGCTAAAAATGGCAACTAAACCTGGCTTGTATGCCAATATCCATAAAAAACAAACACGTATCGAACGTGAAAAGGCTGAAGGCAAGCCAGTAGAGAAGATGCGTAAGCCTGGCACTAAAGGCGCCCCAACAGCTAAAGCATTTAAAGAATCAGCTAAAACGGCTAAAAAAGGATAATATGCCATTAATTAAATCAGCAAAACCCGCCGCCTTCAAAAAGAATGTGGCCACCGAAGTTAAGGCTGGTAAGCCAGTTAAACAAAGCGTAGCTATTGCATATGCAGTTAAGCGTGAAGTAAAAAACAAATCCAAGAAAAAATGAATAAGTTTGCAAACAATGGTACTTTGCCGGCTAATCTAAGATTAAACCAACGAAGATATGATGCAAAAAAGAAATATGGCATTACATTAGAAAAAGCGGATAAATTAAGACAAGAAAATTGTGAAATTTGCGGTAAAAAAGAAGCAAAAATGTGCATTGACCATAAAGAACCACAAACTTATCGTGGTGTTTTATGTCAACAATGTAATACCAGGCTAGGATGGCTGGAAAAAAACTTAAATGTAATTTTAGAATATTTAAAAAAAGGACCTCAAAAATGAGTTTAGATACATTGAAACTAGAATTTAGCCATTCCGTACAGGAAATGGAAATCATCCTAGCTGGCCTTAAAAAGCTACCTATGGAATTGGTAATGGAATTGTATGCAAAGCTTCATGCAAGCGCCAAACAACAAGTAGATGACCATTTAGCGGCACAAGCACCAGCGATTAATCCTAACGACATTACGATTACATCCGAAGGTAGCCCAGCCCAAGCAGAAGCTACTACAACTGTTGCGTAAATACCACAAAAAGTATTTATAATTCAAGAATATGGACGAACAAACGAATAATTCAAAAGGTGGACAGCCTGGCAACAACAACGCCAGCAAGAATAAGCCATTCCTAGATGCTATGCGTAGGGCGTTAGCCCAGAATCCCCAAAAGATTGCCAAGATAGTAGATAAGGTTCTTGACCAAGCAGAAGCCGGTGAAGCATGGGCCGTAAAAGAAGTAGCGGATAGACTAGATGGCAAGGCAATCGCCATTCAAGAAATCCAAGGACCTAATGGTTCTGAACTTAAAACTGGCGTAGTAATAACGTTTGTGGAACCTGATGGAACCATCACAACAGATTAAAGATGCCATTGCTAGGGAACGGTTTCCAGCCAAATTAAGATGCTTATTTGAACCTAAGCAATCACGCTATAGAATCCTGTACGGTGGACGTGGGGGTGCAAAATCTTGGGGAATTTCCCGTGCATTATTGATTAAGGGCATTAAAAACCCTATTCGTGTTCTATGCGCCCGTGAGTTCCAAACCAGCATTAAGGATTCTGTCCACAAGTTATTGAGTGACCAAATTTATGCCATGGGATTGGAAGCCCATTATGAAATTACCCAAAACACCATTAGGGGTATCAACGGTTCTGAATTTATCTTTGCCGGCATAAAAAACAATATCAACGGTCTAAAATCTATCGAAGGAATTGATATTTGCTGGGTAGAGGAAGCCAACAACGTTAGTTCCCTGTCCTGGGGAGTATTGATACCTACCATCCGTAAAGAAAACAGCGAAATCTGGATAAGCTTTAACCCAGAACTGCCCACGGATGAAACCTATAAGCGCTTTGTATTAAATCCGCCAGATAACGCCATTGTTACCAAGCTTAATTGGAGTGACAATCCATACTTTCCAGAAGTATTGGACATAGAACGCCGACAGTTAAAAGCACGTGACCCAGAAGCATATAACAACGTATGGGAAGGTATTCCACGCCAGACTATTGACGGTGCCATCTTTGCTAAAGAAATGACTATGGCTGAATTACAGGGCCGTATTACAAATGTTCCGTATGACGGAACTAAAGGCGTTCATGTTGTGTTCGATTTGGGGTGGAATGACCATACGGCCGTGTGGTTTGTCCAGCTATTCCCAACGGAAACACGGCTTATTCGATACCTGGAAGATAGACAACAAACGATTAGCTATTGGTTGGCAAAAATTCAGTCATTTGGTTACATGATTGATACCATCTGGTTGCCACACGATGCAAAAGCAAAGTCCTTAGGAACTGGTCGTTCCATAGAGGAAATTGTACGACAAACTGGTTTAATGACAAAAGTTTTAGACCGTGTTCCAGTTTCAGATTCCATTAATGCGGCACGAACAATCTTCAGCAAATGCTATTTTGATAGGCAAAATTGCGAAGAAGGCTTACAATGCTTAAGACATTACCGGTATGATGTTGACCCCGAAACGAAACAGTTTAGTCAGAAGCCACTTCACGACCATTACAGTAACGGGGCCGATGCCTTCAGGTACATAGGATTAATGATTAACGAACCAAGGAAGCCGCCCAAAAGGACGGTTCCGCACGTTCAATCTAGTTGGATGGGATAAATTATGGCTGAAACGGTTGAATACGATTACGACCCACGAATTGAGGATGCAAAACAATTCCTAAGATTTGCGGCCGATGCCGACACCAATAACCGTTCAGAAGCCCTTGATGACCTAAAGTTTGCTGGTGGCGACCAATGGCCAGTTGAAATCCAAAACAGCCGTTCAGTCGAAAGCCGTCCTTGCCTAACAATCAATAAGGTGGATGCGTATATCCGCCAGCTATGTAATCAACAACGTCAGCAACGCCCACGCATGAAGGCGCATGGTATGAATCATGAATCTGACGAAAAAATGGCAGAAATCATTACTGGTATCTGCCGTCATATTGAAAATCAATCCAATGCAGACCACGCATATGACACCGCTTATGAATCAGCCGTGCGTATGGGTTGGGGATATTGGCGTGTAAATACCAAATATGTAAATGAAAAGTCATTTGACCAAGAAATCTACATTGATACGATTGACAACCCCTTTACCGTATATTTTGACCCCAATTCGGTGCTACCTGACGGTTCAGATGCCGAAAAAGTGTTAATCACAACGGTAATCCCTAAAGAAAACTTCAGGGCTATGTACCCAGGCGCCGAAGATGGAAGCGGATTTAGCGCACGTGGTACAGGCGATAGCAACGCTGAATGGGTAATGAAGGAAGATATTCGCCTTGCTGAATACTTTTATACCAAGATTGTGAACACCGAACTTATTCTATTGTCCGATGGCACGCACGTTTATGAAGATGAAATGCCAAATCCAGACCTTTTGGAAGCCGCTGGCATTTATGAAGTGTCCAGACGTACATCATGGCGCAAAGAAATCCATTGGTGCAAGCTAACAGCCATGCAAATCCTTGAAGAAGGGCGTTGGATTGGTAAGCACATTCCAGTTATTCCTACTTATGGTCAACAACTGGTTATTGAAGGCAAACGTAAGAAGTTTGGTCTAGTACGTATGGCCAAAGACCCACAAAGAATGTATAACTTTTGGGTTACATCAATTACTGAATCGATCGCCCTGGCGCCCAAAGCCAAATGGATTATGGCGGAAGGACAAGATGAGGGTCACGAAAACGAGTGGTCACAAGCTAATACTAAAACCATGGCTTATTTACGGTATAAGCAGACTGATACCGATGGCCAACCGGCACCACCCCCCATCCGCCAAGCACCGGAACAACCGCCAGCGGGAATTATGTCAGCGGCGGCGGGAATTAATGCAGACTTAATGGCAGTTGTAGGTATTTATGACCCAAGCCAGCTTCCACAAGGCAATGTGTCAGGAAAAGCCCTACAAGGTCAGCAAATGCAAGTGGACATGACCAATTTCCACTATTACGACAATTTGACACGTTCTATTGCCCATACAGGTCGCATCATTCTTGACTTGATTCCTAAGATTTATGACAAAGAACGGGTAATGCGAATTATTGGGGATGATGGAAAGCCAAAAGTTATTACTATTAATCAGCGTGGTACAGACGAACAGGGCGTTGAAAAGATTTTAAATGACGTAACCGTTGGTCAATATGACATTGTTATGGACACCGGCCCTGGCTACAGCACTAAGCGCCAAGAAGCCGTTGAATCTATGATGGCCGCCCTGACAGCTAACCCTAATTTGTTTGGTCAAATCGGTGATTTGGTGTTCCGTAACATGGATTTCCCAGGTGCAGACGTTATTGCAGACCGTTTGGCTTCTGTTAACCCATTGGCTAAGATTGATGACAATTCAAGCGTTCCGCCACAGGTTCAGATGCAGATTCAGCAGATGCAAGCCGCAATGCAACAAATGGACCAGCAAAATCAGCAGTTACAAATGATGATTAAACAGCGCCAAGACATTGAACAGGTTAAACAAGCCCATGAGGACCAAAGGGCAATCCTTAATGCTGGCGTTAAAGTGCATGACCAAAACACACGGTCAATTACTAGCCAAAATAAAATGGAAATTGATGCAATTATGGAACTTTTGTTACACCATATGGACACCAATCGCCTTGAAAAAGAAATTGCCGCCCGTAACCGTGAACAGTATGAATACATGGGTCAAGCAAATGTCGGATTAGGACAAGGAAATGTTGCACAACCACAATAAAGTGTTGTAATATAGTCACAACCTACCGTTGGGTTCAGCGGGTCAAATCTTGGAGTTATCCATGTCAGAAGCAAATGTAGCAGAACGTTTGGCATCAAACGTTGTAACAAGTGAAAATGTAGTTGAATGGAATGTTAATAAGTTAGGTTTAGCTACCGAACCGGCCCAAACTGCGGCTGAAACCGTTGAGGAAACTCCAGTTTCAGAGCCAGTAGCCGAAGAAGGTCAGAGTGAACCAGCCGTAACTGAACAGGAAACGACCGAAACAGAGGAACGAAAACCCAACCCCAAGTTGGAAAAGCGGTTTTCAGAGTTGACCAAAGCACGTAAAGCGGCAGAAGAACAAGCCGCCCAAGAACGTGCCGCTAGGGAAGCGCTGGAAGCACGTTTGCAAGCTTTAGAAGGACAGCAATCGAATAAGAAAACGAATGAGGTCAATACAAAGCCACAACCTGATGACTATGCAGATGCGTTTAGATACGCTGAAGCCTTAGCAGAATGGTCAGCAAACGAAGCAGTAGCAAGACGTGAACAGGAAATAAAGCAACAAGCTGAACAAGCCAAGCAACAAGAAGTAATGAAAACTTGGCAACAAAAGCTTGAAGCAGTTAAAGCTGAATTACCTGATTACGAAGATATGGTTGCATCATCAACCGTTGCTGTAAGTGATGCGGTGCGTGATGCGATTTTGGAAAGTGATGTTGGTCCACGGATTCTGTACGAATTAGCTTCAGATGATGAACTGGGCGCCAAAATTGCAAACCTATCTACTGCACAAGCTTTGAAAATGATTGGTAAGTTGGAAGCGAAGTTTGAAGCGAAAGCCGAAGAACCAGCTATTAGTAAGCCTGTTGCGGTGAAGTCTAATGCACCGAAACCTATTAATCCTATTCGTGGTACTGGCAGTCAAAGCGTTTATACAGATGGCGAACAAATTGACTATCAAGCTTGGAAAGCCGGCCGCAAATTAGGAAAGATTCGTTAAGGTAACAATTTAATTTATCCTTAAAGGAATTAGTATCATGGCAAATAATTTATTGACGATTTCAAAAATTACTAATGAAGCTTTGATGGTTCTAGAAAACGAACTAACATTTACTTCTGAAGTTGACCGCAATTATGATGATCAGTTCGCTGTCGTTGGTGGAAAAATTGGCGCAACCGTTAACGTAAGACGTCCTGGACGCTTCGTTGGTGCGACAGGTCCCGCCCTTTCGGTCGAGGATTTTAACGAAACTTCTGTACCAGTCACATTGACAACTCAATTCCAAGTTGCGACCCAGTTCACAACCCAAGATTTGGCATTGTCTTTGGATATGTTTTCGGACAGAGTTTTGAAACCCGCTGTAGCAACTATTGCAAATAAGATGGACCGTGATGGTTTGTTGATGGCTAAAAACAATACTGCAAACATCGTTGGTACCGCTGGTACAGCACCAACTGGTTTGATTACCTACTTGACAGCCGCCGCTTACCTTGATTCTGAAGGTGCGCCACGTGACGGTCGCCGTAGCTGTATCGTTGAGCCATTCACATCAGCAACTATTGTTGATAGCTTAAAAGGTTTGTTCGTTCCACAAGAAGCAATTGGCGAACAGTATCGTAAAGGCTTGATGGGTCGGGATTCCGGCGGCATGAACTGGAAAATGGACCAAAACGTTCAGGCACAAACATTTGGTAGCTACTCCGGTGCTACATTGTCTTGTAACGTTACAACTGCAACTGGTTTCTTGACTTCAGGTTGGGCGCAAACTTCTACCATCACTATTGGTGCTACAAGTGCGGCCGCTACATTGAACCAAGGTGACACATTCACCATCAACGGTGTTTATGCAGTTAACCCACAAAACCGTCAAGCTTACGGTTCAGGCAAACTACGTTCATTCGTAGTTACTTCAGCCGTGTCTATCAGTTCTGGTGGTACTGCTTCTGTTACTGTTTCCCCAGCCGTTATTACTGCTGGTCAGTTCCAGAACGTTAGCGTAACTTCAACTGGTTCACAGACTGTTAATCCTTTCAACAACACCGGTACAACTTCTTCACAAAACATCATCATGCACCGCAATGCGTTTACGCTTGCAGTAGCTGACCTTGAGTTGCCTGAAGGCGTTCACTTTGCTGGTCGTGCATCTGATAAGGAAATTGGTTTGAGTATGCGTGTGGTTCGCCAATATACAATTAATAACGATTCCATTCCTACACGTTTGGATGTGTTGTATGGCTGGGCTCCACTCTACCCAGAACTCGCTTGCCGTGTTGCATCGTAAGCATTAATTAGTGGGGCCTAAAAACCCCACTTTTTTAAACCAAATTAAAGGAAATAATCATGAGCAATCCAGGACCAGCATCAACCCAAACGATTCACCCATCAAATCTAGCTTCTAACCAAGCTATCCGTTTGATTGGTGTTTTAGTTGGCGCAAACTTGAACCAAGGTAACAACACAGATTTGTTAATCCCAGTTCAAAACACAACTAACTTTTCAGTTAGCAACGTAATCGTTACCAACGCATCTACCAGCTTGTCATCGGCCACTATTGGTCTATACCCAGCCGCTAATGCACAAGGTACAGCTATCGTTGCTGGCGCTACTGCACTATCAGGCAATACCGGTGCTTCAGTAGTTAACCAGTTAACTGTTGCTTCTACTGCAACCCAAGCTGAACAAAATTTGTATGTTCGTATTGGTACAGCACAAGCCGCTACCGCTGACATTTATGTTTACGGTTACGACTTTAGCAACTACAACTTAACAAACCCTATTGGGGCTTAATTAAGTAAGAAGTAAAGGGAAAGCCATCCTCAAAAGGGGTGGCTTTTTTCCTATTTGGACTTATAATTAATCATCCTCATTTAAAGGAAAAATCATGTCATCTACTACCGTTACACGTGGCAATGCCCACGAAACTTTTTATATTTCTGTACCTTTGACACCTACCGCAGTTGCAACTTCAGGCGCATCACAAACTTATGCTTTGCCTGGATTACAAACAACTGACCTAGTATTTGTTCAAGGCGTTGTTGGTTCACAAACTGCTGGTGTTGTTGCCGCTGAAGCTGATTGCTTGGCCGCTAACGTATTGACTGTTCAATGGATTAATGCAACTGGTTCTAGCGCAACTCCAGCAACCGGTAATTACATTATTCAAATTACACGTGCTGAAGGCCCATTGCCAGCAACGGCGGTTTAATCATGGCTAACACTTCGGTATATCGCTTTATTGGCCCCACAACGGCAATTACCGTTAGTGGAACGTCATCTACTGCTGTAACTATTACCCCAGCCGGCAACGACCAAATCAACTATTGTGGTTTCCTCAATACTGGTGCAAACCCTGTTGCTATTACCATTACCCCAGTAGTTCAGGGTGTTGGTTCAGCACCAGCGGCGGTCTTGCCAACTGGCGGGAATAGCAGTCAATCATTTGTATTGGGCGTAGCAATGTCCCAACCTACAGTCATTGCAGTACCACAGATTTTCAGCATTACCACTATTGGTACTTCTGGAACTTTGTATGTAATGCCAATGGCCGACCAATCATAAGGAATAATTATGGCAAACCCAGGCGTAGCTAGTAGTTCAGTAATCAATCTTTTGCCCGTACAGGCCGAATATGATGCCAATGGCAATTGCCTGGGTCTTTTTGGTCAAGGCGGAAACGCATTACAAACACCAATAAATGCTACTAATTTAAGTGTTGAAGGAAATTTAGTAATTTCTGGTTCAAACCCAACATTAGGTTCTGGTTGGGGTACAAATCCTTCTATTTTGGCTAACAACACATTTTGTTTTAAGGTAACGGTTGGTACTGGCGGTGCGGCTAATGGAACAATTAACCTTCCAACTGCACCTAATGGATGGTTAGGATTTGCGGCAGACGTTACTAGCGGCAATGCAGTATTTTTGCAATTAACAGGAAGCACAGCAACATCAGTAACTTTTACTAGTTATTCAGTTACTACTGGTGCGGCCGCTAACATGACTGCTGGGGACATTGTTTTAGTCAACTGCATCGCTTATTAAGGTCTAGCATGACTAGTCCATCAAATTCTGCAATACAGAATTTATTACCCGTTCAAGCTTATTTTAACCTTGACGGGTCGTTTAATACTTTTATTGGACAAGGAAAGCCGTTTTATGCAACGGCTAATCCTTTTCAATCAGGTTTAACAATTACCAATAGCACATTAGATTCAAGCCCAATTGGTTCAAATAGCCCATCTACGGGTGTTTTTACTAATATCAGCACCACAACTGGCCAAATAACAACCCAGCCAAGCGGTGCAACCGATATTGTTAACTTATTGGCATTGCAATCTTATGCCGCTGGCATTAGCTGGAAACAACCAGTAGCTTGTGCGACTTTAACTAACATTAGTCTTACAGGGCTTCAAACGATTGATGGTTACACGACCTTATCTAGTGATAGGGTAATCGTCAAGAATCAGACAACAACGGCTGATAACGGCATTTATATTGCTTCTAGCGGTGCTTGGACACGTTCTTCTGATGCAAATACATGGAATGAATTAGTTTCAGCGATTGCTTTCGTAGAATACGGTTCACAAGCTGGTAGTGCATGGTTCTGCACAGTAACCCCTGGCGGGACTTTAGGAACAACACCTGTAACTTGGTCGCAATTCACGACTTCTGCTACTTATAACGCAGGAACAGGGTTAACACTTACAGGCTTTACATTCAGCATTACAAATACCGCAGTTACAGCCGGTTCTTATGGTTCTGCATCATCTGTAGGTACATTTACAGTCAATGCACAAGGTCAATTAACCGCCGCAAGTAATACAAGTATTGCCATTTCTAACACGCAAGTGTCAGGTCTTGGCACAATGTCCACCCAAAATGCTAATAACGTAGCAATTACTGGTGGAAGCATCACAGGAACGCCTATAAGCGGTTCTACAGTTGGTGGTACTACTATCACCGCATCTACTCAATTTAGCGGTCCTGGAACCGGTTTAACGGGTACAGCAAGCAGTCTTTCTATTGGTGGTAACGCCGCAACTGCAACAACGGCTGGAAGCGCAACAACTGCAACTACAGCAACTAATTTAGCTGGTGGTGCAAATGGTTCTTTGCCTTATCAATCAGGAAGTGGTTCAACCACATTTTTGGCCGCTGGAACAAATGGGCAATACTTAACTTTATCTAGCGGTATTCCAGCATGGGTATCTTTGCCAACTAATGTTTCATCATTTAGCGCTGGTACAACTGGATTTACGCCGTCCACAGCATCTACTGGTGCTGTAACGCTTGCTGGTACATTAAATATTGCAAACGGTGGTACAGGCAATACAACTGGTCAAGCCGCAAGTGTCGCTAATTCTGTTACATTTAATAACAGCGGAACAGGCGCCGCATCTGGTACAACATTTAATGGTTCTGCCGCCCAAACTATTTCATACAATACCGTTGGCGCATCCCCATTAGCCGGTTCTACAAGCTTAACAACGCTTGGAACAATAACTACTGGTACATGGAATGGTTCTATTATTGGATTGCCTTATGGTGGTACAAATGCCAATTTAACAGCGGTTGCTGGCGGAGTAGTTTATTCCACCGCATCTGCTATGGCCATTACTGCCGCTGGTACAACTGGTCAATTTTTAACTTCTAATGGCACATCAGCCCCAAGTTGGTCAACAGTAACTACCGCTATTACCATTACAGATGACACTAGTTCTGCAACACCTTATTACCCATTGTTTGCCAGGGTAACTTCAGGAACAACCAATACTGAATACACCAGTTCTACAAAATTAAATTACACGCCTTCTACCGGTCTTTTGGCCGCAACATCATTTAGTGGCGCTGGAACGGGTCTTACTGGAACAGCAACTAGTTTAAGCATTGGCGGAAATGCGGCAACTGCAACTTCTGCAACAACAGCGACTAATTTGGCCGGTGGAGTAGCTGGTGCAGTTCCTTATCAATCCGCAACTAATACAACTGGATTTACTGCGGCTGGAACAACTGGACAGATTCTTCAGTCTAATGGCACATCAGCCCCTACTTGGGTAACATTTACTGGTGGCGCAACAATTACAGACGATACAACGACTAATGCTACTCGTTATCCATTGTTTGCAGCAGCCACAAGCGGAACACTATCAACTGCTTATACATCAAGCACAGAGTTAAAATGGAATCCCTCTACAGGCGATTTATCTGCCCCGCAAAGTATTGCAAGCAACGGATTGATTCAAAACAGCGCAACAGTATCTAATAGTTATACTATTGCAACAGGAAATAACGCTGTTTCTGTTGGCCCAATCACAGTAGCAAGTGGTAAGTCAGTCACAGTTTCAAGCGGTCAACGATGGGTGGTTTTATGAGTTCTATTGTTATATCAGGCGATACAAGCGGTGCTATTACCCTAGCTGCCCCAAGCGTAGCTG